>Ga0307445_10000166_pt1 | contig 32206 bp, 30 predicted proteins | sample SalMarSW160330MG_FD_202147 | JGI IMG/M metagenome (GOLD analysis project Ga0307445, IMG submission 202147) | Salt marsh sediment microbial communities from the Plum Island Ecosystem LTER, Massachusetts, United States - SW1603-30 | ecosystem: Environmental > Aquatic > Marine > Intertidal zone >... | reverse complement strand
TCATTTGTTTTCGTATTCTGCGCAAATGCTGACAATCCCAGTGCAATAAGTATGAATATGCCGATGAAAACTCTTTTTTTCATTTTGATTATTATTAGTGAATGGTTTAATGATACTGAAATATGTTGATTCGTATTAAACTATTTATGCATTCTATTGTCTTCTGAGCCTCAATGCGTTGGAAATGACCGAGACCGAGCTGAAGCTCATGGCAGCAGCGGCAATGACCGGGCTCAGCAGGATGCCGGTAAACGGAAAAAGGATCCCGGCGGCCACGGGAACCCCCAGGGTATTGTAGGCGAAAGCAAAAAACAGGTTTTGCCTGATATTTCGCATAACTTTTCGGCTCAAATCCCTGGCTCTCACGATGCCATTCAGGTCTCCCTTGACCAGTGTGATCTCTGCGCTTTGCATAGCTATATCGGTCCCCGTTCCCATGGCAATCCCGACATTCGCCTGTTCAAGCGCGGGAGCATCGTTGATGCCGTCACCCGCCATGGCTACTTTCCGCCCCTCATCCTGGAATTCCTTGACTTTCCTGAACTTTTGGTCCGGTAAACAATCGGCCTGGTACCCATCAAGCTTTAATTCCTCTGCTACTGCTTTGGCTGTATATTCATTATCACCCGTAAGCATGTATATCCTGATGCCGTTCTGCTGTAAATTTTCGATGGCTTTCGCCGAACTTGCCTTAATCTTATCTGCAACACTGATCAATCCTTCAACCCGGTCCTCAATCAGCAGGAACATCACGGTTTCCCCTGAAGACTGTTGATCCTTTACCAGTTTTTCCTGTTCATCTCCAAGATTTGCTCCAAAGTCCTCCATCAACCGTCTGTTCCCTATCCCGATCCTTTTCCCTTCATGCCGTGCCTGTACTCCTTCGCCCGTGACGGATTCGAAATCTTCAACTTTAAATGTTTGAATGCCCTTTTCCCTTGCCTCCTCAACGATTGCCCCGGCGATGGGATGTTCACTGTACGCGTTTATGGATGCGGCATACCGGAGAATATCATCGCCGGACAGATTACCAAATGCAGTGCTGGATTTAACAGATGGTTTTCCCTCGGTAATCGTACCTGTTTTGTCTATGATCAGTGTATCTATTTTACTCATTTCCTCAATAGCTCGGGCATCCTTCACAAGTACGCCTGCCTGTGCTCCCCTTCCGGTCCCCACCATGATGGACATGGGTGTTGCCAATCCCAGTGCACAGGGACAGGCAATGATCAATACCGAAACAGCATTTACAAAGGCATAAACGTAAGCTGGTTCCGGTCCCCATATCGCCCATACCGCAAATGTTATCAGTGAAACGGTAATGACGATCTGTACAAAATACTTTGCCACTACATCGGCAAGTTTCTGAATGGGCGCTTTTGAAAGACTGGCCTCGTGAACCAGTTTTATGATCTGGGACAGGAGCGTGTCGGAACCGACTCTTTCGGCTTTCATCTCAAATGAGGTTTTGCCGTTTATGGTCCCCCCGGTAACCTTATCATTTTCTGATTTATCGACAGGAATCGGTTCACCCGTCATCATGCTTTCATCTATGACAGCCGTTCCGGAAGTAATGATCCCATCCACCGGGATCTTTTCTCCAGGCTTTACCCGAAGCAGGTTCCCGACATTAACTTCCTCGAGGGGTACCTCTTTTTCATTCCCGTTACTAATAATCCTTGCAACTGGTGGCGCCAGGTCTAGCAGGGCTTTCATGGCGGAACTTGTCCGGCTGTGCGCCCTGAGCTCCAGTACCTGCCCCAGAAGGACCAGTGTAAGGATCGCCGCTGCCGCTTCGAAGTACAGATGAACATTCCCCTGCTCATCCCTGAACTGGCCGGGGAACGATCCGGGCAGCAGGAGGCCGAAAAGGCTGAACAGGAAAGCAGCCCCAGTTCCAATTGAAATCAGGGTCCACATATTGGGTGACCACCTCCGGATGGAACTCCATCCACGTTTGAAAAAATCCCACCCTGAATAAAAGACCACAGGTGTGGTCAGGACAAATTGTATCCAGTTCCAGACTTTTGTCGAAGCCAGTTTGCCGGGATTAAGAAACGGGATAAAATCAGACATGGAAATGGCAACCACGGGGATGCTCAGTGCCAGGGCAATCCAGAATTTCTTTGCCATTTTCCTGTATGTTTTTTCCTCCTGGCTGCTTTCCCCACCTTTTTCGGGCACCAGGTTCATCCCGCATTTGGGACAGGTCCCCGGTCCGTCCTGTTTCACCTCAGGATGCATTGGACAGTAATAAGATCCACTACCTCCACCGGCCGAAATCCCCGCGGGATGTTCATGTTCCCGGTGTTGATGCGGACTGCCCGAATCAGAAGCCTTTCCGGTTTTGTCATGGTTCCCGGCGGCCTCATCCCCTGTCTGAAGGAGATGCATGTTGCATACCGGGCAGTTCCCCGGTTCATCATATGCCTTCTCGCCCTCACAGCGCATCGGGCAAATAAACTGTCTTTCAATTATCCCGTCCATCTCTATGTTTATCTGGAGATATCTTTTTTAATATTCAGGTATTCCTCTTTGCTGATCTCACCCCTGGCATACCGTTCATTCAGGATGTTCAGGGCAGTTTTTTCTTTTTCGTTTGTCCGGGTGCCTGTATATACAAACCTGGCCAATAACCAGACCGAGACAAACAGGATAGCGGCAAAAACAAACCAGCCGACACCCATTCCCCAGTGCATTCCATTGAAGCCGTGCATGATATTCCTCCTTTCATCTTTAATGCATCATATTTTTATGCTGGGGCATATTGGTCATGTCATGCCCCGGATTTTTCCCCATCATCCCCTCCTGGTTAAATTTCTGCATCATCATTTGCATCATGCCGGGATGTTCGGCAATCATATCTGTCAACTCCGTGCAGACGGAGGAATCCGTTTCGCACATATCCATCATATGGCCCATCATCTCCTGCATTAATTCCGGATTATGATATATCGTATCCATCATCCGGCCATTATCCGGTCCCATGTCACTGCCCTGCATGTAAGTTCCTTCCTCAAGGTTCATCATCATGTCGTGATTTCCCCTCATCATAGCCATGGCATGTTCACTTCCTCTCATCTTCCCCATGAATTCCATCATGAAATTGTGGTCATTTAAGATGGTGTTATAGATTTCTTCCCTCGTATCCCTGTTTTCCAGCAGTTTTTTGACATCACTGCTCTGTCCTGATACGTTAAGGGTGAACAGGATGATCATTGAAATAACTAATGTTCTTGTTTTCATGATTCAAAAATTTTAAGGGTTAACCAATCCTGCAATGTTCTTATTTCAACTCTTCATTTCTACCTTTAAAGTTACAATGTGTTATAAGCCTTTTCCTTACATTATTATGGATATGATGTATATAATTTTTGGATGTATTTTCATTGAGCCTCCTTTAAGTAAATCATATGGCCAGAATTCCCGTCTCGTTAGTTCTTACCTTATAAACTTCATCCACGGGTGACAGGATGATCATACCATCGCCCCTGTATCCTGTGCGTGCGCTTCTGCGTATCACGGAGACGACCTTATCGACATGCTCGTTTTCAATCAGAATTTCCAGTTTCACCACCCTGTAAGCTCCCGTAACTGGAAAATTTTCGCTTATATGGATACTTTCACGATCGGAATATTGCCCGGTCCCTTCACTTTCAACAAAGGTCATGCAACAAAATCCAGCTTTAACCAGGGCATTATACACTTCCTCGGTTTTTCTGTGTCTGATATATGCTTTTATTAGTTTCATGATTTTTTAATTTTTTTTATTTTATTTTCGGGACAATCTGCCAGGTCTTTCAACTGACACTTTGCACAGGCTCCGTCTTCATCAAGTTCACCATCCTTAAGTGAACAGGTGGGGACTGTAAACTCTGCATTACGATTAAACAACATTTTCACGCCCAGCCCGAGCATGACCAAGGCCATGATAATAACCGATATAATAAGCACCTTCAGTATCATAATCCCAGAATTTTAGTCTAAAAATTCATGGTTTCCCTGGTCTCGCCGCAACTCATCATGGCTTCCCCGAAATAGGGATTCCGGATCTCCCTGACGCTGCTCAGCCAGTATGCCCCTTTTTCCCCAAAGGCCATTGGACAGTACTGGTAATAGACTGTCCCGTGCTCGATGCCGAATGTCTTCAGAGTGCTGTGAAACGCTATGTTGAAATCAGCAAATGCTGATCTCTTTTCTTCAATGTCACTGCTTCCTGAAATTTTATCGGTCGCCGACCTGAGAGTATCCAATTGGGACATCCATTTCAAATGGGCATCTCCTTTCAGCAATTCCATTTCCACACCTTGAAGTGCAGATTTTACTTCCCCGGCATTCCGGGCAACCTGTTCCGCATCTGAGGCCACAAAGGCATCCTTCATATGCAGGTAGGCATTGTAAACTGCCTGAAGCTGCTGCCGGAATGCATCGTTTTCATTGTCCATGCTCATGTGGTCATGGCCTGCCGACATGCTGCCCCCTTCCGGGTTCATCATGCTCGGGAGGCCGGTAAGCTGAGCCGCCGCATCAATCCTGAATACGCCGTTGACGGCAATTTCCTCTCCTTCCTTCAGACCCTCGCTGATCACATAGAAATTCCCTGCTTCAGGTCCCAGTATAACCTCCCGGTACTGGAAGGTGGGTGAAGTCCGGTCCGGGACCCTGACATAGACCACTGCTCTTTTACCGGTCCATAACACGGCAGATTGGGGGACCAGTATCTGCTTCCCATCACCTGCAATGGCAGAGTGGAGCCTTCCGTTGACGAACATTCCCGGTTTCAGGCGAAGCCGAGGATTGTCCATTTCGATCCTCACCTTTGATACCCGGGTCCTGTCGTTAATGAACGGGTCGATGTACGCGACTCTACCGGAAAAGGATTCCCCGGGAAGGGATTGCACTGTAAAACTGGCATGATCTCCCTGCCTTATCCAAGGCAGGTCACTCTCGTATGCATCGAGCATCACCCAGATTTTTGTCAGGTTAATGACCTGGAACAATGCGCTTCCTTCTTTCACGTAATCACCGAGAGCGATGTGGCGCATCATGACGGTCCCCGAAATGGGAGAAAGAACATCAAAATTTACAAGCGGTTCTCCTTTCTCTTCTATGTCCGAGATCTGTTCATCGCTCAGATCCCAGAGCTTAAGTTTCGTCCTTGCGGCGGTGTACAGCGCCGGCCGGGTTTCCCTGTATGCAATGGCTTCCAGCAGTTCTTTCTGGGCGGTGATCAGGTCGGGGGAATAGATGGTAGCCAGTTTCTGTCCCCTGCTAACATTCTGTCCCGTATAATTAACAAAAAGCTTCTCCATCCTGCCCCCGAATCTGGCGGTCAGTTCGGCAATGTTCCGTTCATCGGGTTCAACCTTGCCCTGCAGGACAAGATCCCTTACGGGTGTGCCTTGGACGATTCGGATGGTCTGAATTTCTGCGAGCTTTGCAGCCGATTCAGACATTGTTAATTCATCCGGGGTCACCCCGGCATGACTGCTCTCCAGGGTGCTAAGCGGAATGAGATCCATGCCACAGATCGGACATTTGCCGGGCTTGTCCTGCCTGATCTGGGGATGCATTGAACAGGTCCATATAGTCGGTTCCGCCTCGATGTGCTCAAGTCCCTCTTCGGTTTCCTTTGAGGGTTTCTCCCCGGAATGGAAAAATCCCCATCCCGCCAGCAGGCCAATGACCAGGCCTGCTGCGATCCATATCAGGTTTTTTCTGATTATTTCGAACTTTGTTTTCATGATATAATGCTTTGAATTAATTTCCAGTTAAATACTTGATGAATGATACGGCGGCTTCATGATCGGTTCTTGCTTTCTCAGTTTCAAGGGCGTATTTGAGAACCTGCCTTTCCATTCGAAGGACCTCTTCAAAATTTGCATTGCTTGTTGCATAACCGACCTGGAGGATCTCCACCGATTTCCTGGCCAGGATAAGTTGTTCATGGTTCAGATCCAGCCTTCTGCCGGCATCTCTCAGGTCTCGCCAGGTGTTCTCAAAAATGGTCTCAATCAGATTGGTCCTGTCAATTTTTTCCTCCTGCCGTGCTGTCTCCGTGTAAATCGCTTCGTCAACCATTGCTCTGTATTTGTTGCGATACAGGGGTATGGTAATACCGACGGTCGGGAATACGAAAGCATCCTTCCCGGCCATGTTGTTTTCACCCTTCCCGATCACCAGGTATTCAAGTCCCACTGAAAACCCTGGCAACCCGGATTTTCTTGCCGACTCCTGCCTGTATTCCAGGGATTCAATCTGGCGATCCAGTCCCAGCAGCTGGTGGTTCCCGGAGCGGATGCTGTCCAGCAAGGCATATTTATCATCCGAAATCATGGTTGTCTGAAGGATTGAAGGCAACTCCACGGTCTGGGGAGTATCGGTGTTAAGCAGGTTGTTGAATTCAATGGTTTGTACTTCCAGGTTATCTTTCAGCAGGGCCAGCTGGTTTTCCAGGTCACCGATCTCAATCTCAAGCCTGTATTCATCAACTGCCGATACAAGTCCCGCTTCGATCTTGACCAGTACCAGGTTACGGAACATATTCAGGATATCAAGGTTCTGCATGGTTATGTCGATGGCATGCCGTGTGAAATAAAGGTTGTAATACGCATCCCTGACTTCATTGAAGAGGCTTGATTTTGCCTCCTCGAATGTCTGGTATTTCGCTTCTGCCATCCGGGTTGCCGCATCAGCTCTGGCTCCCAGTGTCCCGAACCATGGGAACATCTGGCTGGCAGAGAATTTGAATTCCTGGGGACCCATACGGGTTTCAATGGGCTGGATGAAATAGCCGAATGCGACCTGAGGGTTCGGCAATGCCCTGACCTGGGGGACAACCTCCAGTGCCGCCAGGTATTCATTGAATTTGCTTTTAAGGGCTGCATTATTCTTCGCTGCCATTTCAAGGTAAGAATCCAGGTAATCCTGCGTGAATGTATTTAATGAAAGCAATGCAATGAATGCTGTGAATATGAACTTGCGCGTTTTCATTGTTTTCCTATTAGGATTTTTCCGTTATTGCCTTTTCTACTTTCTTCTCCTGCCACATACTGTACAGTACAGGGACCACAAACATGGTCATCACCTGGATGAGCATCCCGCCGAACGAGGGGATGGCCATGGGTACCATGATGTCCGAACCCTTTCCGGTTGAGGTCAGTACCGGGATCAGTGCGATGATGGCTGTGGCCGCTGTCATCATGGCAGGGCGAACCCTCTTTGAACCGGCTTCAAGCACCGATTGCCGTACTTCTTCCTTTGTGCCAGGCTGGTTCCTTTCAAAGACCTGCTTCAGGTAAGTGCCAATGATAACACCGTCGTCCGTTGCAATACCGAACAGGGCAATGAATCCGACCCATACGGCAACACTCAGGTTGACCCGGTGCATGTTGAACATATCCCTAAGGTTGATCCCCCCGACTGAAAAATTCATGAACCAGTCCTGCCCGTAAAGCCACATCATCAGAAAACCACCTGAGAAGGCAACAAAAATTCCCGTGAACACCATGGAGGATGTAACAACAGACCGGAACTGGAAATACAGGATAAGGAAGATCAGGACCAGGGAAAGGGGAACCACAAGCGTCAGGCGTTTTGTTGCCCTGACCTGGTTCTCATAGTTGCCGGTAAATACGTAATGTACCCCCGGCGGAACCATGAACTCCCCGCTTTGAATCTTCTCGTCCAGGAACCTGCGGGCATTTTCCACCACGTCCACTTCGGCATAATCCGGCTTTTTATCGAATATCACATAGCCCACCAGGAAAGTATTTTCGCTTTTAATCATCTGGGGTCCCCTCAGGTAGGTAACTTCCACCAGTTCTCCCAGTGGGACCTGGTTTCCGGAAGGGGTAGGTATAAGAATTTTTTTAAGGTCTTCGGGATTATCGCGGAATTCACGGGCATACCGAACCCGCACCGGGAATCTTTCCCTGCCCTCTACGGTGGTGCCCAGCTGCATCCCCCCGACCGCACCGCTGATGGCAAACTGCAGGTCTTTCACGGTCAGTCCGTACCGGGCCGTTGCATCCCTTTTTATCTTTAACTCCAGGTATGGTTTCCCAACCACACGGTCGGCGAAAACCGACCTGGGCTCTACGCCTTCAACCTGCTGAAGGTATCTCTCAAGCTCTAATCCTGTTTTTTCGATGGTCTGGAGATCGGGACCAAAAACCTTGATGCCCATGGGTGCCCTCATCCCGGTCTGCAACATCACCAGGCGGGTCTGTATGGGCTGCAGTTTGGGAGCCGAGGTGAGTCCCGGGATACTGGTCATCTGTACAATTTCGTTCCAGATGTCATCGGGAGAAGCAATATGATCCCTCCATTGCCTGAAATACTCGCCTTTATTGTCCTCCACCAGGCTGTCCCTGTCAACAAGCCTGAAGCCCTCCTTTTCAGGGCTGAAATGGCTTCCATCCTTCAATAAGAACGATCCGTCCCTGTCAACCCGGAACCGCATCCTGTGTCCCTTTTCATTGAGTATGTATTCGGGCCTGTAATTGATTATGTTTTCAAACATTGAAATCGGGGCCGGGTCGAGGGCTGAATTCACCCTTCCCCATTTTCCGACCACCATTGTTACTTCCGGAATGGAATTTACCCGCTCATCCAGCATCTGTATTACGTCAATGTTCTCCTGTACCCCCGAATGCGGCATGGTGGTAGGCATAAGCAAAAAGGAACCTTCGTCAAGGGCAGGCATGAATTCTTTTCCGGTACCCGGCAGGGCATGGACTGCCGACTGCCATGCCTTCGTTTCCTTGATGGATCCGGGCAGGAAGCCAAAGATCCTGTCAACACCCTGCCAGCTAAGGATCCCGAAAAGAACAAATACCATCGGGATGGCAAGGAATTTCCACTTGTTCGCGAGACACCATCGCAGGATCTTTGGATAGAAGTGTACGATGGTCATCAGGGTGCCCAGCACAACGGCAATGATGGAGATGACAAACAACAGGTTGCCCGCCAGGCTGTTTTGTGCCCCGAGCGGCATCCAGGTCCTGGTAAGGAAGAACAGGACCACCAGGAGGGCAACGGCAATATTAATGTAATTCACAAAATGCTTTTTTTCTTCACGCCATTTGTGTTCCAGAAGGTTATTTACCCCGATGGCCACAAGGGCAACCGGTAAAACAGACCGCATCATGACCGCCGCTGCAATGCCGGCAATAATGAGAATCAAATTCCAGAAGTTTTTCGTTCTGATTCTCCTGTGCCGGATGGCGAAAATGATGTTCGCCATGGTGGGAATGATTATCAGCCCGATAGCCAATGCCGAAACCATAGCAAAAGTCTTGGTGAATGCAAGGGGCTTGAAAAGCTTTCCTTCCGCAGCCTGCATGGCAAATACCGGCAGGAAACTTACGATTGTTGTGGCAAGGGCTGTGATTACCGCCCCTGCCACCTCCGTGGTGGCTTCATAGACGATGGAAACAAGATTCTTGCCGCTCGCATCGCGGTTTCCGGGCATCTCGAGGTGCCTTACGATATTCTCGGTAAAGACAATCCCGACATCGGCCATTACCCCGATGGCAATGGCAATGCCGGAAAGGGCGACGATGTTTGCATCTACGCCGAAGTTACGCATGACGATGAAAGTCATCAGCACCCCGATGGGCAGTAGGCTGGATATCAGCAGTGAGGCCCGCAGGTTCATCACCAGCACAATGACCACGATTATGCTGATCAGGATCTCCAGGGTCAGTGCTTCTTCCAGGGTGCCAAGGGTTTCCCTGATCAATCCTGTCCTGTCGTAAAACGGAACAATGGTTACCTTGGATACCGTTCCGTCTTCCAGGGTTTTGGAAGGCAGGCCCGGAGCAATTTCAATGATTTTGTTTTTTACGTTCTGTATTACTTCCATGGGGTTGGCCCCATACCTGGCCACAACCACCCCTCCCACGGCTTCCGCTCCTCCCTTGTCAAGTCCCCCCCTCCGGGTCGCAGGTCCGTAATTGACATGCGCAACGTCTTTCAGCCTTATGGGAACGTTATCGTTCACAGCAACCACGCTTTCCTCAAGGTCTTCAAGGCTCTTAATATACCCAAGTGCCCTGACCAGGTATTCTGCCCGGTTAAATTCGATGGTTCTTGCCCCGATATCAAGGTTGCTGTTTTTCACGGCCGCCATGATCTGCGATACGTTCACTCCGTTTGCCTTCATGGCATCGGGATCAATGTCGACCTGGTATTCCTTGACAAAACCACCGATCGAGGCGACTTCCGAAACACCTCGGGCAGATGTCAGTGAATACCTTACATAAAAATCCTGAATGGTCCTTAATTCATGGGGATCCCAGCCTCCGGCGGGACGCCCTTTTTCGTCCCGCCCTTCCAGGGTATACCAGTAGATCTGTCCCAGTGCAGTGGCATCTGGTCCCAGTGCAGGTTTGACATCTTCCGGCAGGGTTCCTGCCGGAAGAGAATTAAGTTTTTCAAGGATGCGTGTACGGCTCCAGTAAAAGTCAACCTTATCATCAAAAATGAGGTAGATGCTCGAAAGCCCGAATATGGAATTGCTGCGGATCGTTTTCACCCCCGGGATCCCGAGCAGGGAGGTGGTCAGGGGATAGGAAATCTGGTCCTCGATGTCCTGGGGTGACCTTCCCGGCCATTCCGTATATACGATCTGCTGGTTTTCCCCGATGTCCGGTATGGCATCAACGGGGACCGGGTCACTGGGCAATATGCCCAGCTTCCATCCGAAGGGTGAAGTGACCAGTCCCCATAAGATGAAGCTCACCAGGAGGATGAATGTCACCAGCCTGTTTTCAAGGAAAAAGCGAATGATTCTGTTTAACATACCAACTTGTTTATGATCGTGATCGGCAATCTTTAAAATACGCATACACGTTGTGCCGGTTGTGGCACAACGTGTCCTGGTTGAACGTCAAAATCATAAACGGTAGTTCTGCAGGGCAGAGAGGATTTTTCGCTGGCTGAGCGGGGGACTTAACCCGGATTGATCAATGTTTGAGAAACCAGGCAGCAGCAGAGCGGTGTATACCGTTGCCTGGGCAGGCAATTCGTCTGTATCCTGGTCAAAAGACAGGTTAAAAACAGGAGTGGTGTAATCGACTGTCAGGATATAGGTGTCTGTTTCCTGGTGGCAGCATCCGCCATCCATGTCACAGCAGGATTTCGCATCGCCGAACAGGCTGACCGATACCAGGTTGTCACCGCAGTAATGTTTATCAATGGTCAGTCCCGTTGTGCTGATAAACAACACCAGGGATAAAAGAACATGGCTGACTTTATTGAACATTACCAGACAGTATTATTTACACTGCAAAGAAAAGAAGATTCATACACAATGTTTTACACAATTCTTGATAAATTGTACAAGATTTTTGCAGCCCTATTCACCGATTCTGTCAATCGGATTTCTCCTGATGCTCTTGATTTTTTTAAAATGGGAAGGGGTCAGGCCTGTCACTTTTTTGAACTGGGTACTTAAATGCTGGGAACTGCTATAACCCATCAGGTAGGCTATCTCGCTAAATGTCAGTTCATCATATACGATCAGTTCCTTTATTTTTTCGACTTTCTGGAGAATGATGTACTTCTCGATGGTTATGCCTTCGATGGAAGAAAAGAGCGTACTGAGACTGGAATAATCAGACCCGATTTTTTCAGCCAGGTAAGTTGAAAAAATCATATGTGGAGGAATTTCCTCCCCATGATGAATGACGTTGATGATCTCGGTTTTTATCTGGTTTACGATCTTGCTTTTATGATCGCTGATAATTTCAAAACCTTCTTTATCAAGATTTCGCTGAAGCTCCTGGAATGTTGCAGGATCGGGGGCAAATCCGAGAACAAGTTCTCCGAGTTTGACCGACTCAACCTCCAGTCCCAGCCTTTCCGCTTCCTCCTGAACGGCCCTGATGCAGCGCGGGCAAACCATGTGCTTGATGTATACCGGGAATTTCTCTGCCATGGAACAAAAGTAATAAAAGTGACCAGCAAGGTGTGATCAGAAGCTACTTCTTTTTTCCCTGTGCGGCAACGGCGGCGGCCTTGGCGGCTATGGCTTCAGGGTCTCCCAGGTAATAATGCCGGATGGGTTTCAGATCCTTGTCGAGCTCATACACCAGGGGTACTCCCGTTGGTATGTTCAGCTTTATGATCGCTTCCTCCGACATATTGTCCAGGTATTTCACCAGTGCGCGCAGGCTGTTGCCGTGGGCGGCGATCAGTACTCTTTTCCCGCTCCTGATCGTGGGCGCTATGGTGTCGAACCAGTAAGGCAGAAAGCGTTCGACCGTCAGTTTCAGGGACTCCGTGGTGGGAATGTCTTTTTCGTCCATATCCCTGTACATTGGAAAATGTCCCGGGTAGCGCTTGTCGCTTTTTTCCAGCGGGGGAGGTGGAATGTCATAGCTCCTTCTCCACAGGAGCACCTGCTCCTCACCATGCTTTTCAGCGGTCTCGGCCTTGTTGAGTCCCTGTAGCGCCCCGTAATGCCGCTCGTTCAGGCGCCAGCTTTTCTCAAATGGTATCCACAGAAGGTCCATTTCATCCAGAGCCAGCCAGAGCGTACGAAGTGCTCTTTTCAAAACGGAAGTAAATGCGATGTCAAACTCATAGCCTTCCTCCTTCATAATCCTTCCGGCCTCCTTCGCTTCTTCAATGCCTTGCTCGGTCAGGTCCACATCCGTCCATCCGGTAAATCGGTTCTCCTTGTTCCAAATAGATTCCCCGTGCCTTAACAGTACTACTTTATACATATTTTCCTTTTTTTTGTTTTCGCTTATGATCGCGGACCACAAAGTTAAGAAAATAGCAAAAAAATCACCGGTCCCGGGAAACGGAATTCTTTAAGCCGGGCCTTCGTATCCGTATCCGAGGCTTTCAATTTCCTCCCGGACCTTTTCCAAATCGATGTTATCCCCGTGAACAAGGACTTTCTCGGTGGAAAGGTTGGCTTCGGCCGATTCGATCCCTTCCATAGCGGAAATATTGCGTTCAACCGTGGCCTTGCAGTGATTGCAGGTCATCCCCTTTACGGTGATCTCCATGTTTTTCATCTTGATGTCTGTTTGATATTTGATTTCCGGTTTGTTCGTTTTAAAATATGCTGATAAATATCTTTTGTAAAGTGCATGAATGATCAGTCCCCCGAGCACGATGCTCGCACCGATCCTGAGCCACAGCGGAAGGATGCTGTGTTCATGGGCACCCATATGGAACCGGGCAAGGGGATTCAGGAACCATTCCCTGGGAAGGAATTCATTCACAAGGACCCCGAAAAAATAAGCGCCCGCGATGATTGAAAGCAGGTACAGGATAAGAGTGCGGCGGCCGAATACTTTCCCGATCACGGTCATCGTGGCTGCGTTTGTAGCGGGACCGGCCATCAGGAATACGATGGCTGCACCGGGGGACAGTCCCTTAAGCATCAGGATGGCGGCAATGGGAACCGAGCCGGTGGCACAGATATACAGTGGAATGGCAGCCACCAGGATCAGAAGCATTTCCAGGTACTCATTCCCCAGGTAGGCGGTAAAGAAGCTTTCCGGGACCAGCACTTCGATCAATGCCGCCAGGGCAAGCCCGATGACAAGCCATTTGGCGATATCTTCAAGAAACTCCACGAAGGCATAGTGCAACATTCCCCGGATAGACCTGTCCGCCGATCCGTTTTCCATATCAGCCTGATCGCCTGTATCTTTCTGAGGCCTGTCGTTCCGGTCGAGTTTATTGGTGATGAATCCCCCGAAAAATCCGGTAAAGAGTGCTATAATTGGTCTCACAATGGCCATGGGCAGGCCCAGCAGTGAATAAGTCACCATAATGCTGTCGACCCCTGTCTGTGGCGTGGATATCAGGAAGGAGACCGAAGATCCTTTGGACGCCCCGCTGTTGTAAAAAGATATGCCGGTGGGGATTACCCCGCAGGAACAAAGGGGCAGGGGAATGCCTATCAGGGCTGCGTTAATGACTGAAGCCGTATTGGGTTTACCAAGGTATTTATAGACTTTCTTCCTTGGGAACCATACGTACAGGATCCCTGCAAAAAGGAAGCCCAGGAGCAGGTAAGGGGCCATTTCCATGCTCAGGTCCGCAAATGCGTTCAGGTATTGAATGATGTAATGCAACATATCCTGACTATGGTTATTTACTTTGCAAAAAAAACAAGAATCCGGCAACTCGTTTTATATAATTATTGAATAATAGTATAAGATTTCCTGGAAAAATAAGGGTGTAAATAAAGGGTTCCAGGTAGCTCCAACGAGCAGATCGCAGGGGTTCATGCTGATGGAGTCAGGTCCCTTTTATGAGTTCCTTTTCCGGGCAGCAACCGAATTCCATCTGCAGGGTGGTATGCTCGATCCTGAACCGGTCGTGCAGCAGGGTGCTGATCTGTTTGTTAAGATCCCCTGCCTGGCTGACGGAAAGGTCTTTTTCCAGTTCTACGTGTCCCTCGAAGTGCACCTGCCTGTCGTTCAGGCTCCAGAGGTGCACATGATGGAGATTTCTTACCCCGTCGATGTCCTCAATTTCTTTTTTGACTTTTTTAAGATCAATATGGCCGGGTGCGGATTGCATCAGGATATTGAATGAATCCCTCAACAGAAGGAAGGTTTCATTCAGGATGTAGAGGCTGATCAGCAGGGTGATCAGGGGATCTAGCCAGTAGATCCCGAATTTCCAGATCAGGAGGCCGCCTGCAATCACCACGATCGATGAGAGCGTATCGCCCAACAGGTGCAGGTAGGCGGCTTTTATATTAAGATTTTTGCCGGAATCCGAACGCAACAGTATCATGGCAACCAGGTTGGCCAGCAGGCCGATGGCAGCTACCGAAAACATGATCACTCCTTTGATGGGTGCGGGATTACTGAATCGTTCAACAGCCTCGTAGATCAGGAAAACACAGATCGCAGCCAGGATGATGGAATTAATGAACGCGGCAAGGATCTCCACCCTTTTGTACCCGAAGGTCTTGCGCATGTTGGAATCCCGTTTGCTGACCCTGTGGGCAATGTAGGCCAGCAGAACCGCGAGCCCATCCCCGAGGTTATGCAGGGCATCGGAAAGCAGGGCCAGGCTGTTGGACAGGATGCCGCCGATCACTTCTGCCAGGGATATGGTAAAATTAAGGACAACCGCCGCCAGGAGGTTTTTTTCGCTGATCCCGTTGGTAGAATGATTGTGGATATGATGTCCTGAATCTTGTTTTTGCATCCCTCTGTCAAATAAATAAAAGCAGGCTGACCGCCATGACGGCCATGCCCAGGATCAGGCCGTAGATGGCATGATGATGATGCCCGTATTCCCGGGCTGTGGGCAATAATTCGTCGACGGAAATGAATACCATGATCCCGGCCACTCCCCCGAACAGGATACCCAGGATGGATTCATTGAAAACCGCAGACAGGAAAAGAAATCCGATCAGTCCCCCTATCGGTTCCGCCAGTCCCGATGCAAAGGAAAGCAGGAATGCCTTGCGCCTGTTCCCTGTTGCATAATAGATCGGTATGGAAACTACGATCCCTTCCGGGATGTTGTGAATGGCAATGGCAATTGCAATGGGTATGCCGATGCCCGGATCGGCCATTCCTGCGGCAAACGTGGCAAGTCCCTCCGGGAAATTGTGCATGGCGATGGCAAGGGCCATGAACATACCCATCCTGAGCAGGCCGCTTTTCCGTCCCTTTTCCTTGCTGAGCCGGATGTCCTCGACCCTCCGGATCTCGTGCGGGTTTTCAAAAGTCGGTACCAGTGAGTCGATAATGGCAATGATCAGAATACCCCCGAAAAAGGAAAGGACGGCATACCAGCTGCCTGCATGCAGTCCGTAACTTTCATTCAGCAGCTCAAATGCCTTCCCGAGTATCTCGGTAAAGGACACATAGATCATCACGCCGGCTGAAAAACCGAGGGCAGTGCTGAGTAATTTTGTATTGGTAGTTTTTGTGAAAAAAGCCAGTGCCGAACCGATCCCGGTCGAGAGACCCGCGAAGAGTGTAAGCAAAAACGCAAACAATACATTTCCTTCCATCTGTACCTGGTTTTATTTCAGGCATACTCAGCGCAATAGCTCCGGTATGATCCCGTGCAGCCAGCGGTCTATCCGAAGGTCTGTCAAATGGGACTGGTTTTCCTCGTCCAGTACGAGTCCCGCGAACATCCCCCCGCGCACGGCCGCCGATTCCATGAACTCATATCCCTTTACCGGGAATCTGCCGATGATCTCGCATCCCGTTGGCAGCAGTGAATCGTACAGGGTTCCCAGCGCACTGGCAAAACTGTCCGGGTAGGATTCCTGGTCCCCCAGCCCGAAAAGGGCCACTTTCTTCCCGGACAGGTCCAGTCCCCCGAGCCCCGGCAGAAAATCCGACCAGTCGTCCTGCAGTTCCCCGATCCCCCAGGTAGGAATTCCCAGGATCAGGGACCCATAGGTCAACAGATCTCCTGCCGTGGATTCAGCAATGTCCTTTATTCCGGCATTCCCCTCCCCAAGACGCTGACGTATCCTCAGGGCTACGTTTTCGGTCTTCCCGGAGGATGTTCCGTAAAATATCCCTGTTACTTTCAATTTAGACTAAATAAAGCAATAAAGATAAGGATTAATCGGTTTCATTGTCCTTAAATCCCCGTGTATTTTAGGCTGTAAGGCAGGTCACTTTTCACCCGGGACCTGGTTTTTTACCGATCCCCTTAACACCTCGACCCAGTGTTTTGCCTTGACCCCGGTGGCATCGGCTATCTGGTGTCGGCAGCTGAACCCGCAGGCCACCACGCCGGTGTCTTCTTTTTTGCTTCGGATGGCCGGGAAAAGCCGGTCCTCTCCCACTTTCATGGACAGGTCGTAATGCTCTTTCTCATAACCAAAAGAGCCCGCCATCCCGCAGCAGCCAGAGTCAAGGACTTCCACTTCCAGGTTACGTATCTTTCCGAGCACCTTTTCCATTGCCGTGGTGCCGTACAATGATTTCTGGTGGCAATGCCCGTGGATCATCAGTTTTTTATACCCGGAAGTGAAATCTGTCCGGATGTTCCCGGCTTTTATTTCCTTTTCCAGGAATACATCGATCATCATCACGTTTTCCCTGATGATCCTCCCCAGTTCCTCGTCTTCGATCAGGTCGGGCAGGTCATCGGTAAGGGCCGATGCGCAGCCCGGTTCGCAGACCACGACCTGGAGTTCTCTGTCGATGAATGCCTTCAGGTTACGGAGGGTCTTTTCGCCTTTTACCCTGGCTTTTTTAAGGAAACCGTGTGAAATGCTCGGGCGCTGGCAGCAACCGGCCCGGGCCAGGATCACTTCGTACCCGCAGGATTCCAGCAGTTCAACGGCGGAGATGCCCACGTTTGTTTCATGGTAGTTCATGTAGGTATCGTCAAACAGCACCACTTTTCTGGCATGCGGACCGGAGGTTGAGTGGCGCTTTTCAAACCATTTTTGAAAGGTTTTCCCTGCATAGGAAGGAAGTACCCGGCGCCTGTCTATCCCGGCCAGCCGCTCCATGATATTCCTGAAAAGCTGTGTTTTCTGGACCCGGTTGACAATGGGCGCCTTCCAACCGGCAATTTTTCTTGCCATTTCGGTTGAGCTGGAGATGAACCTGTCCCTCAGGGTGGTACCGTTTTGTTCCCTGTATTGCTGGAGGAACTCCCCTTTCAGTTTGGCCAGGTCTACATTGCTCGGGCATTCGGACTTGCAGCCTTTGCAGGAAAGGCAGAGGTCCATGATCCTGAATAACTGGGGACTTGTCATCCCGTCTATTCCCATTTGCCCCGTCATGGCCAGGCGCAGGGCATTGGCCCTTCCCCGGGTGGAATGTTCTTCATCACGGGTGGCCCGGTACGACGGGCACATCAGTCCCCCGAGGTTCTGCCTGCAGGTACCCACTCCCGTGCACATTTCGACGGCTGCCGCAAAGCTTCCGTCCTCACGGTATTTATATACGGTGGGTATGGACGGTGTTCTGTAATTCACACCGTAGCGAAGGTTTGCGTCCATGGAACCCGGATCCACGATGATGCCGGGATTCATTATGCCGGAGGGATCAAACAACTTTTTGACCTCTCTGAGCGCGTTGTAGACTTTGGGCCCGAAGTACTCTTCCAGGAATGGACTCCGGGTCCTGCCGTCCCCATGTTCCCCGCTCAGGGAGCCACCGTATTCCCGGACCAGTTCAAAAGAATGCCGGGCAATGGCCTTCATGTTATCGATGTCTTTCTGTTCCTTCAGGTTCAGGACAGGCCGCACATGGATCAGTCCCACGCTCGCATGCGCATACATGGCTACCGGTACGTCCCTTTCCCTGCAGAACTTCAGGATGCCGTCGATGTATTCCGGAAGTTTTTCGATCGGCACGGCCGCATCTTCTATGAATGCAATGGGTTTGCGGTCCCCCTTAATTCCCAGCATGAGTCCCAGTCCATTTTTCCGGACCGCCCACACCTTGGCCTGTTCCACCTGCTCAGTCAGAATGGGCCAGGCATACCCCCTTTTTTTCTGCTTCATATCGGCTGCAAGCGCCTCCGCTTTTTGAAGTACTTCGGCATCCGAATCACCGAAAAATTCAACCACCAGTATGCCCTTGGGTTCACCCTCTATCCAGCTGGTGAGAGGGGCAATGCTCAGGTTCTTTCGGGCACGTGAGATTATCTCCTCGTCCAGGATCTCAACCGCCGAGGGTTTATGCTCCAGGATGGGAGCCACTGTGCGGATGCACTCGAGCAGGTCGTTGAAATGGATCGTGCACAGGATCTTCCGTGAAGGCAGCGGTTCCAGGTTCAACTTTGCGCTGAGGACCAGTCCCAGGGTACCCTCGGAACCTACCATTAAGCTGGCCATGTTCCAACTGCCTGTGTTCATAAAGGAATCCAGGTTGTAGCCCTGAACCCGGCGCATGATCTTCGGGAAAGCTTTCTGGATCTCCTCCCGGTTTTCATCCATGATCTTCTTGAAACCGCTGATCAGGCTGTATTCCCTGCCGTTTGTCATTCCATGTTCTTCCAGGTATTCATCCACCGGGATTTCCCCGAAATTTATCACCGACCCGTCCGATAGCATGGTCTTTGTTTCCAGCACATGATCCCTGGTTATCCCGTAAATGATGCTTTTTGTGCCCGAGGAATTATTGCCTATCATGCCGCCAATGGTCGCACGGTTGCTTGTTGCAGGATCCGGTGCAAAATGCAACTTGAACTGTTTCAGGAAGGCATTCAGCTCATCCAGCACGATTCCTGGCTGGACCTTTACCCATCGTTCCTTCACATTGATCTCGAGCACGCGGTTCATATACTTTGAGAAATCGATAACCAGGGCAGAACCCGCTGCCTGTCCCCCCAGGCTGGTGCCTCCTCCGCGGGGCACAATGCTGACGTTATATTTCCGGGCCGTTTCCACGGCAATAGCAACGTCTGCTTCATCTGCAGGCACGACTACCGCAAGCGGTATGAACTGATAGATACTTGCGTCGGTAGCATAGATTCCAAGGGCATATTCATCGGATAAAACATCTCCCTTAACTGCGGCCCTGAGTTCCGTTTCCAGTTTTTCTTGCAGTGTTGCATCCATTTCCTGGCGTTTTGAATTACCGGGTCGTAAGATACGCAAATACCATCAAATAAGGTATCCCGGTCGAGGTTCCCGGAATTTTCATCACTATGGCTTTGAAATAAATAAAATATTTATTAAATTTGTTTATTACTATTTAAGAATTATTCTTTTATAGGTATAATTCAATATGAAAGCCGGGCTGATAAAGGACAGGATAAAGAATGCGGGACTTAAATTAACCCCGCAGAGGCTTGCCATACTTGAAGCGGTTTACAGGCTTGACAATCATCCGACCGCAGAAAATATCATTCAATACATACGAGAAACTCATCCGAGCATTGCCACGGGCACCGTTTACAAGGTCCTGGATACGCTGGTTGAAAATCAATTGATAAAAAAAGTCAAGACGGAAAAGGATGTTATGCGGTATGACGGGTTAATGAAACGGCACCATCATCTGTACTGTTCCGAATCGGACCGGATCGATGATTTCCAGGACGAAGAACTGGACCGGATCCTGGAAGAATATTTTCAGAAAAAAGGAATTCCCGGTTTCCGGATCGAGGAGATCAAACTACAGATCAATGGAAGATTTCTCAAAAAGAATAAACACAAATCAAAACATTTGAAATTATGAGCAAAAAGATAAAACTTACAACGGCTTCCGGGCGTCCGTACTTCGAGAATGAGGACAGCCTGACTGCGGGTCCAAGGGGACCGGTTTTACTGCAGGATTATTACCTGCATGAAAAACTCGCACATTTCAACCGTGAACGCATCCCGGAACGGATCGTACATGCCAAGGGCACGGGTGCATTCGGCACATTTAAAGTTACAGGCGATATCACAAAATACACCAGGGCGAAACTATTTGCCAGGGTTGGTAATGAATGCCGGGTCTTTGTCCGTTTTTCCACCGTTGGAGGCGAAAAAGGAAGCGCCGATACGGAAAGAGACCCCCGGGGATTTGCCGTTAAGTTTTATACCGAGGAAGGGAACTGGGACCTGGTGGGCAACAACACCCCGGTTTTCTTCATTAAAGATGCAAAAAAGTTCCCCGACTTTATCCATACCCAGAAGCGTGATCCGAAGACAAATCTTAAAAGTCCCACTATGATGTGGGATTTCTGGAGCCTTAATCCTGAGAGCCTCCACCAGGTGATGATCCTGTTCAGTGATCGCGGAACTCCTGACGGGCACAGGCACATGAACGGGTATGGCAGCCACACATTTTCCATGTTCAACAACAAGAATCAGCGGACCTGGGTTAAATTCCACTTTAAAACCCTGCAGGGGAACAAAACCCTGACCAACGCACGGGCAGAAGAACTGAAGGGTAAGGACCCGGATTATTCCCAGCGTGACCTTGTGGATGCCATTGAAAAAGGCGATTTCCCGAAATGGGCTTTGAAAATCCAGGTCATGACGGATGAACAGGCCAGGAAATTCCGCTGGAATCCTTTTGATGTGTCCAAAATCTGGTCGCATACAGAGTATCCCCTGATCGATGCAGGAATTATGGAATTGAACGAGATCCCGGCCAATTATTACGCCGATGTGGAACAGTCAGCCTTTGCCCCTGCCCATGTGGTTGACGGAATAGGCCTGTCACCCGACAAAATGCTGCAGGGCCGTATCCTGGCTTACCCGGATGCCCACCGCTACAGGCTCGGGGTCAACTACGAACAGATTCCCGTGAACCGGCCGATCAATCCGCCCCAGAATCATCAAAGGGACGGCTTTATGGTCACCGACGGAAATCGCGGGGACTTGCCCAATTATTACCCGAACAGCTTCGACGATATAGAGGCAGATCCAGGCGACAGGGAGCAGGCCTTCGAATTGGACAGCCAGACGGCTGATTACTATGACCGGAACGAGAATGATGACGACCATTACACCCAGCCCGGGGATTTATACCGGAAAGTAATGACAGAAGGGCAGCGGAAAAATACCCTGTCCAACCTGATCGGTGCCATGAGCGGAATAAAAGGACCGAAAAAAGATGAGATCATCCAACGCCAGCTGGGACATTTTTATAAAGCGGATAAAGAACTGGCAATGGATCTGGCGAAAGGACTCAAATTTAATTTTAAACCCTGAACATATGAAAGAAAAAAGCATTGAATTGTTAAACAAAGCCGTTGCCGATGAGCTGACGGCCGTACATCAGTACATGTATTTTCATTTTCACTGCGATGACCGGGGATACGACCTGCTGGCAGGTCTGTTCAAGCGTACTGCCATTGAAGAAATGCAGCACATCGAAAGGCTTGCCGAGCGTATACTCTTCCTCAAGGGAGATGTGGAAATTAAAGCCTCGGCTGCAGTGAAAAAAATCCTCGATGTGAAAAAAATGCTGGAACTGGCTGCAAAAATGGAAACTTCCAGCGCCCACGATTACAATGTCTGGGCCAACGAATGCTCCAAAAATGCCGATTCGGTTTCAAAGACCCTGTTCGAATCACTGGTGCAGGATGAGGAACGGCATTTTGACCAGTACGATGTGGAAATGGATAACCTGAAAACATTCGGGGACAACTACCTGGCCCTCCAGAGTATCGAAAGAAGCAAAAACATTGCTGCCGGAAGACCGGCGGAATAAAATAAAAAACTATACAAACTCCTGAAATTCAAAAAAATGGAAGAAAACGAAGTAATGGCAATGCCAAGGATCGGCGATCATGCGCCGGAATTCAAGGCTATAACCACGCAGGGTGAAATCAATTTTCCGAAGGATTATTCCGGAGGCTGGGTGATCTTATTCAGCCACCCGGCAGATTTTACTCCCGTATGCACATCGGAATTCATGACCTTCGCCAGCATGGAAAAACAGTTTGAGAAAGCAAACTGTAAACTGGTGGGACTTTCGGTCGACGGATTGTACAGCCATATTGCATGGTTGAGGACCATCAAGGACAGGATCGAGTACAAGGGAATGAAAAATGTAGAGGTTACCTTCCCGCTGATCGAGGACATCACGATGGAAGTAGCTAAAAAATACGGGATGATCCAGCCGGGTGAAGCCACAACTAAAGCCGTAAGGGCTGTATTTTTTGTCGATCCCAAAGGGATCATTCGGACCATCATTTATTACCCGCTCAGCCTGGGACGCAATTTCGATGAACTTTACAGGGTCCTGATTGCCCTGCAGACCGCCGATGCCTTTTCGATCGCCACCCCGGCCGACTGGCGCCCGGGAGACGATGTGATCATACCAACCGCCGGCTCATGTGGAACTGCCAAGGAAAGGATGGAAAGCAAGGATAAAGATATAACTTGCTACGACTGGTTCTTCTGTACCCGGAAGCTGGACAAAGACAAAGTCTTTGAGAAAGTGTTGAAAAAGTAAAAGGGGTTCCCCGGCAGATCGACGTTCAGGCAGCCTTCTTCTTTCTGCGCTGGGACCAGACCAGTATGCCTGTGCCCAGGAGAACGAAGGGTATGCTGAGCCATTGCCCCATGTTCAGCGTCATCCCGGCTTCGAAGGCGACCTGGTCCTCCTTGATGAATTCGATCAGGAAGCGCATGCCGAATACCAGTATCAGGAACAGGCCGAATAACAGACCAGGAGATGGTTTAGCATCATTTCTGTAATACAGCCAGAGAAGCAGCAGAAAGATCAGGAAGTAGGTGAGAGATTCGTAAATCTGGGTGGGGTGTTTGGGCACAATCTCCAGGTTACGTATGAATATAAATCCCCACGGAAGGGAGGTTTGCACCCCGTAGATCTCCGAGTTCATGAGATTCCCCAGGCGTATAAACGCCCCGCCCAGGGCGACCACAACCACGATCCGGTCGAGGATCCAGATGAATGAAAACTTGAATTTCCGGACAAACAGCCAGAGAGCGAGCAGGATGCCGATGGCCGCTCCATGGCTTGCCAGTCCCCCCCTCCAGATCTTCAGTATCTCTATGGGGTTTTTGAGATAATATTCGGGTTCGTAGAAGAGGCAGTGCCCGAGTCTTGCACCGATCACCGTGCCCAGGGCCATGTAGATGGTCAGTTTGTCCAGTATGTCCACGGACAAACCCTCCTTCTTGAAGAACCTTAAAAAGATCAGGTACCCAAAGAAAAAACCGGAGGCAAAAAGCAGGCCATACCAGCGCACGGCGAAATTGCCGATCCGGAATATCTCGGGATTCACATCCCAGTTAATTGCACCAAAAATCATCATTGTCCGTTTAAATGGTAGGCAAAAAGGTTAATTTTGTTGCGGGTTAACCATACAAGGCGCTAAAGATAATCAAAGTTGAACAGAATTCTCCATATCCTCATTTCCTTTTTCCTTTTGCTGCTCCTTATCACCTGCGCTAAAATCGGTTCCCCGACAGGGGGACCAAAAGATGTAACTCCGCCTTTTATTGAAAAGTCAAAACCCCTTAACCGTTCCATCGGCTATAAAGGCAAAAGGATCGAGATCACCTTTAATGAATTCATCCGTCCCGAGGCGATCAGCCAGGAACTGATCGTATCGCCGCCCATGGAGGAAAGGCCCGAGATCAGGATGCGGGGTAAGACCCTCGTTATTGAATGGCAGGAAGAACTGCACGACAGCACCACCTATACCTTCAGTTTCGGTCAGTCGATACAGGATCTCAACGAGGGCAACGTACTGAGAAATTACGAATTTGTTTTTTCAACGGGGGACCACCTGGATTCACTGGGGGTCCTGGGAACGGTTCTCCAGGCCTTTGACCTTCAACCCCATAAGGAAAAAGTCTTCCTGATGCTGTATTCGAACCTCAGTGACTCCGCCCCCCTGCTTGAGATACCCGAGTACGTCGGCAAAGCTGATGAAAAGGGCAATTTTCTGGTCAACAACGTCAGGCAGGCAAAATATCGCCTGTTTGCGCTGCAGGACCTGAACCGGAACTACAAATACGATGTGCCCGAGGAATTCATCGGATTTCTTGATTCAGCCATTTATCTGTCCCCCTCACTTTTCAAAAACCTCCCGGGAAAAGGCCGTGGGACTCCCGGCGCCGCCGATTCAATCCTGCTTGCTGAACCGGAGGATTCAGCCGCCCTGGCTGAAGGGGAGGCAATCGGGAAGTTCCGGCGGGACAGTATCCGGCTATCGGCAAGGGATTCCATGATCCAGTCGCTGCAGGATACTTCCGGCTTCAGCATGGCCGATTCCTCACTCACAGGGAAAAACGATTCCCTCACCCTGGCTGACCTGGCCCCCTGGAGCGTATTCGTGGATGTATTCCTGTTCCAGGAAGACAGGCTTCCGCAGTATCTTATCGATAATACCCGGAAGGACAGGCGAAAACTGAGCATGCGCTTTAACCGCAGGGTCACCGATACGGTGATCCTGGAGCCTTTGGATTTTGAAACGGCGGGGGACTGGTACATCTTCGAGGATCATGTGATGAAGGATACGTTTGATTACTGGATCACCGATTCCCTGATATACAAAAAAGACAGCCTCACCATTCTCGCCACTTACCAGGTAACGGACTCCTTAATGAATTTTGTCCCCTTTCACGACACCCTCAGGTTCAATTATCGCGAACCTGTCAAACCAGCCGGGCGGAAAAGGAAACAGAAGGAAGAAAATACCGGGAAGGAGGAACAGCTGGCCGTGTCGGTGATCTTAAGCGGGGGACAGGAACAGGACCCTTTCAATCCGCTGGTCCTTGAAATGCAGCATCCCCTCACCCACATCGATACCTCGCGCATCTCCCTGGTTGAGCTTAAAGACACCCTGATGCTCCCGGTGGATTATTCGCTCAGCCACGACGAGGCAAGGCACAGGAAGTACTTCCTGAAGGCCGGATGGAAAGGGCAGTCCACGTATAAGTTAACCCTTTTCCCCGGCGTCTTCACAGATGTTTACGGTTTAACAAACGATACCATTTCCAAGCAGATAAAGATCCGGAACCCGGAGTATTACGGGAGGATACTTTTAACCATGACCGGGGTTAACGGGCAAAAGATACTCCAGGTTCTGGACAGTAAAAAAACCCTTGTCCGCCAGCGGTTGCTGAATTCAGACGGACTGGTGGAGTTGCCCTATATGCCTCCCTCAACCTTTACCCTGAAACTTATACACGACCGGAACGGCAACGGGAAATGGGATACCGGGGATTACCTTGAACACAGGCAACCTGAAGCAGTTGAGTTTAATCCTGCTGCCATTACGGTACGCTCGAACTTCGATGTGGAATTAAAATGGGACCTGGAGGTTCCGGAAAAACAGGATCCCCGGTAGATAGACTCCCTGAGCCCGGAACGGGTATCCTGAACACGGGCGATCCAAAAACTAATCTGAGATCTCCTTCCAGATCAGTCCCGCTGCCCCCAGAACGGCAGCATTATCCTTTACCAGCTCGGAAGGAAGTATACTGACCTTATCGCGGAAAATGGTGAGCAGGTTTTTCTCCATGTATACCTTGGTTGGTTTGAATATATAGTCCCCTGCCATGGCAAGTCCCCCCAGCAGAAAGATTGCCTCGGGACTGAAAAGCGCCACCACGTCCGCCAGGCTTTTCCCAAGGATTCTCCCGGTCATTTCAAAGGCCTTTGCAGCGATAAGGTCCCCCCTGTCTGCTGCTTCGGAAATATTTTTCGCGGTCAGTTTTTCAAACGGGATCTTCCTCAGTTCACTCTCATCGTTCCTCCTGGCAAGTAATTCATAAACCGTGCGCTTGATCCCGGTAGCGGACACATAAGTCTCCAGGCATCCTTTTCTCCCACAGCCACAATGCCGCCCATCCTCAATGACGTTTACGTGTCCCAGTTCACCCGCAAAACCGTCGTGCCCGTATACCACCCCGCCGTTGACCACGATCCCGCTGCCCAGGCCGGTGCCCAGGGTGATCACAATGAAATTCTTCATGTTCTTGGCCCCGCCGTACATCATTTCACCGAGTGCAGCAGCATTGGCATCGTTGGTGATGGCAACGGGGACACCGATCCTGGAACCGATCATGCTTGCCAGCGGGATCACTCCCCTCCATTTCAGGTTTGGCGCAAATTCAATTGCCCCGCTGTAATAGTTTGCATTTGGAGCACCCACCCCTATTCCCCTGAGCTCAATTTTCCCTTCGGATTTAGCAACCAGTTTCCGGATTGCCGCACAGAGTTCATCCAGGTATAATTCAACATCCTTATGCGTGTCGGTAGAAATGGAACCGCTCCCGTAAACCTTTCCTTTCCTGTCCACCAGGCCGAACTTGGTAAAGGTCCCGCCCACATCAACCCCTGCAACAACATTTTTCATCTTTGGTGTCTTATAAATGAGACCGGAATGCAAAAATAATAAATTAACCCTGATCAGTGGTCTTTCATTTGGTTAATAACCTGCCGCTTACCTCCGGTTATAGAAGAAAATTATTTCTTAAATTAGCTAAATCACCAACAAGCACCGACATGAAGAACATCATTGTCCCCATCGATTTCTCGGAGGATTCGCTGAAAGGCATTGATCTTGCCCTGCTGTTTTCCGACAAACATAAAACAAATATCCAGCTGGTTTACGTGCAGAAAAAGAGTTCTGACTATAACAGTCCGGGCCATTTTGAGGAGGAAAAGGAATGGGCCAATAAGAAATTTAAAGAACTCGTTGCCCGGTACGAACCAAAACTCAAGAACCATTCAACGATCAACTCGATTATCAAATCAGGCAAGATCTACAAGGAAATCGTCGGGCAGGTTGAATCGTACCAGGAAGCAATGGTGGCTGCTTCCACTCACGGAGCCTCGGGATTTGAGGAATTTTTCATGGGGAGCAATGCATTCAAGATCATTTCGGCAACCGAAAAACCGGTGCTTACCACCCGGACCGGGAATGTCCCCGGGCAGATCAGCAAGATCGTCATGCCCATCGATGTCACCACCGACACCCGCCAGAAGGTGCCCTTCACCGCAGCCCTGGCCAAATTCTTTGGTGCGGAGGTTCATATCATCACGATCAGCAGTTCAAAAGGGAAACGGATCATGGACCGGTTGAACGCTTATGCCAAACAGGCATCGGGGTATTTCAAAGCACGTGATGTGACATATCGTATAAAATCACTTTTCGGTGAAAACGTCGTTGACCTGATCGCTATTTATGCGGATTCCGTTGATGCGGATATGATTACCATCATGAAGGAACAATCAACAAGCCTGAACCTCATAAGTAATCTGACTCATCAGTTGTTGAACCGGGCCACCGTCCCCGTGCTGACCCTCTCCAACAAGGAAACGCACATCATGACCGGATTCAGCACTTCCGGGGAGTAGTCCCCCGACACAAATAAAACTATTCCAAGATCTCCTTCTGAAAAACACTGGAAAGCTGCCTGAGGCTTATCGAGGCCGGCATTATTCACAAGGAGATTTATGCCACGGCCTGCAAGTTCCCTGGCAAGGGCTTTCCCGATCCCCCGGTTCCCTCCTGTGATCAGCGTATATTTTGGCTCCGTATCCATGTAATGGTTTTACCGAGTCCCTCTTCAAAAGAATGCGGCCTGTATCCCAGTTCCCTTTCAGCCTTCGCGGTGGAAACCACCCAGTTTTGCCTGTACCTCCGGACGAAAGCCGGGGTGATCGGCGGATCCAGTCCGGTTAGATGTGCCAGTCCCCCGAACGCCCATGCAACAAACATCATCAGTCCCGTGGGCATCCTGAAGAGCTTCCTGCGTATCCCGGAAATCCTGGCCAGGTATTCAAAGAATTCATTGAACGTAAGGTTGCTGCCTCCTGCCAGGTAGCGTTCACCCGGACGTCCTTTTTCCATAGCCAGGATATGGCAGCTGACTGCATCTTCTATAAAAACGTAATTCCCGATGATGCTGCCGTCACCCGGGATGATCCTCCATCTGCCCTCCAGGTAACGGCCGATGATCCTTGTAAGGGCATTGGACGTGCTGAGGTTGCCCGGACCATAGATTCGTGTGGGATTCACGATAACGGCCTGCAGTCCCCTTGCAAAATACTCCAGCACCCTATTTTCGGCTTCTGCCTTGGAACGGTCATAATGGGTGAAATGCCTTCCGTCATATGATTTGTCCTCTGTGTTAATTCCGACTCCAGAGGGACCCAGAACGCCCGCAGTAGAGGTGAACACGAATTTTTCAACACCCTGCCTCAAGGCTGATTCCAGAACATTCACCGTTCCGCCTACGTTTTCTTCATAAAAGATCCCGGAATTCTTCGCCCATGAGGATGCGTAGCCGGCCACATGGAAAACCTGCCGGCATCCCTTCATGGCCCTTTCAATGCTGCCGGCATCCCCCAGGGTGCCCATGAAAAAAAGTATGTTGGGATCCTCCCAGCCCCGGATCTTTTCCTCCGAACGGTAGAGGGCATGTACCCGGTTCCCCTCGCGGGCAAGACGGATAGCCAGCTGTTTTCCGAGAAAACCCGTGGCACCGGTGACCAGGACCGTATTCATTTTGTCCGGCCGTTTTTGATCAGTTTCATTTCAGGCTGGAAACCCAGTGAAAACCATTCGTTTGAAAGGGCCAAGGCAATATGTATAAACAGGGCGAACCAGATGGATCCCAGGTGCAGGGTAAGGTAACAGAGAAGGAAACCGAACAGCAGGGAGCCGAAGGCTTCCCTGGATCCCCTGGGGACATGGACAAGGGAATAGAGGCTCAGATTGATGACCAGGGCGGGCCAGTACCCGAATGATTCAAGGCAGGAAAAAAGCATGAACCCACGGAAAAGAAATTCGTAACCCGCCAGGTAGCATATCCAGCTCAGGGCCGATAATGTCAGGAGTCCCCTGCTCCATTGTCCCGTTCTGATCTGGGGATACTTGGCCAGGTTTATCGGGCTGCGCGCCCCCAGGTAGCTGATCACCACGACCAGCAGGGCAACCGGGATCCACCAGAGCAGGCCTGAGCGCAAGTACTCCACCGACAGGCCATAGCGGGTCAGGGGTTCGCGGAAAACCAGCAGGACCATCAGAAAGGGGAACAGTCCGAACAGCAGGGTCCCCAGTAAACGCTGGTATAATACCCTGCGGATGGATAGGGCAGCTGGATTCAAACCCTTGCTCCAGCGCCTGAAGAACCTTCCCGAAGAGACGGTAAAATAATGAATCAGGAAGAGCAGGCAGGCGGTGGCAATGGAAACGGGTCCATTCATCAGGTTCGGGTCCGGGGCCGGATAATCAATCATTGCAGGCGAATAATCCATTTAAAAATATCAAAATCCGTCACGCCAAACCATTCCTTTAAACTAAATTGTTGATTTGGATTTATCAGGGTGCAACGACAGGCCGTAGTCATAGGATCGGGAATAGCGGGCATCGCCATTGCCATCAGGCTGGCAGCCAGGGGATTCCGCGTCAGGATCCTGGAGTCCGCTGCAGGCCCCGGCGGCAAGCTGGCCCAGATCCGGAGTAACGGCTACCGATTCGATGCGGGTCCCTCACTGTTCACCCTTCCTCACCTGGTCGATGAGCTCTTCGAGCTTTGCGGGGAAGATCCGGCGGCATATTTTCAATATGACAGGCTCGAAACGATATGCTGCTACCATTATGAGGACGGTACCCGAATCAATGCCTGGCAGGATGTGGAAGCATTCGCCCGCGAACTGGAAAGCAAGACCACTGATTCGGGAGACGCTCTCCTGGCATTCCTTGAAAGGAGCAGTGAACTGTATGAACTGACCTCCCCGGTTTTCATTTTCCGCTCTTTTCACCGCCTTTCCACCTTTTTCAGCAGGGATTTCATCCGGGCCCTGCTGAACATACACAGGCTGTTCGCATTTACCTCCATGCATGGCGTGATCACTCGGTATTTCCGCGATTCCAGGGTGATCCGCCTGTTTGACCGGTACGCCACCTACAACGGGTCCAACCCTTTCATTGCCCCTGGGACCCTGAACGTGATCCCGCATCTTGAGCACAGGCTCGGGGCTTATTTCCCTTCCGGGGGAATGTACGTCATTACCGAAAGCCTTGTCTCCCTTGCCCGGAAGATGGGAGTTGAGATGGATTTCAATTCACCCGCCGAGGAGATCATCATCCGGGGAAACCGGGCAATCGGGGTACGCAGCCGGGGGATCATCCACGAAGCCGGGGTGGTGGTATCGGATATCGACATCGTGAGGGCCTACGGCCTGATGTCCGGTCACAGCCTTCCTTCGCGGTACCGCAGGCAGGAACGTTCAACTTCCGCCCTGATCTTTTACTGGGGCATGAAAGGGGAACTCCCGCAACTCGAACTGCACAATATTTTCTTTTCCGAGGATTACCAATCTGAATTCAGACACCTGTTCAGGGAAAAAACCCTGTACCATGACCCGACCGTATACGTTTTCATCAGCAGCACCAGGGTACCCTCCGATGCTCCCGCGGGGGCACAGAACTGGTTCGTGATGATCAATGCACCGGAAAACGTGGGACAGGACTGGCAGCGATTCAGGAACGAGGCCCGAAAAAACATCCTGGAGAAACTTAGCCGTATGCTCGGCATACGCCTGGAAGACAGGATTGTATGCGAGGAGGTTCTGGACCCTCCCGGGATTGAATCCAGGACTTCCTCCTACCGTGGTTCGCTCTACGGCTTCAGCTCAAACAGTCGTCTTTCCGCCTTCAGCAGGCACCCGAATTTCAGAAGGAAGGTCGGGGGACTCTATTTTACCGGCGGCAGTGTGCATCCGGGAGGCGGTATTCCCCTCTGCCTGGCCTCCGCAAAGATCGTTGATGAACTGATCACTCCAGCGCATAGTTGATGAACCGTACCAGGGGATGCACCAGCCGCATTCCTTTCAGGGTCTCCTCCAGCAAACCCCCACTGCTCAATAGATTTTCCTTGAAATCCCTGGAGACGAGGTAACTCTTATACCTGAGCAGGTCAATGTATTCAAAATTCTTCGGATAACCCTTTGGGGAAGTTTTCAGCCGGTCGTCGTAAAGTTCACCGAAATATTCACGGAAGGTCTTTTCTGTGACAATCCCCAGGAATTCCTCGGGATTTTCATAGACTTCCTGCCGGACCTTTTTCAGTACCTCGGGTTCGGGGTGGTAGATCCCCCCCGCCATAAAACTGCCCGTGGGATCAAGATGGAAATAGTACCCGGCATATCCTGATTTTTTGCCCTCCCGGGCAATGAAAGCTCCAAAATTGGTTTTATAGGGGGATTTATCCCTTGAAAAACGGATGTCCCGGTTGATCCTGAAAAGGGTGCTTTTCGGATTGACCGGACCGAGCTCCGGATCAAACAGCCCGATCTGGGAAACCAGGGTCTCAATGAATGCCAGGATTTCCACCCTGGCTTCATCATAGCGGGCCCGGTTGGCCTGAAACCAGTCCCTGTTGTTGTGCTTTTCCAGGTCTCTCAGAAATGAAAGGCTTTTTTTCATGATGCGGATAATTAAATTATTGTATCTTTCAATATATGCAAAAAACGGTAATAATCGTGGCAGGGGGACAGGGAATGAGATTCAGCCAGGAACTCCCCAAACAATTTTTCTACCTGAGGGAAAGGCCCCTGCTGATGCACTGCATTGACCTGTTCCGGTCCTATGACCGGGAAATGCAGATCATCGTTGGCATCCAGGAAAAGCTGATGTCATACTGGGAAAGCGTATGTGAACAGTTTCGGTTTGATATTCCGCATATTCTTTCGCCCGGCGGTGAAACCCGTTACCATACCGTAAAAAAGGCTCTCCCGAAAGTTAATCCTGGTAATCTTGTGGCCATCCATGATGCCGTCCGTCCGCTGCTCTA
>Ga0307445_10000165_pt1 | contig 32212 bp, 26 predicted proteins | sample SalMarSW160330MG_FD_202147 | JGI IMG/M metagenome (GOLD analysis project Ga0307445, IMG submission 202147) | Salt marsh sediment microbial communities from the Plum Island Ecosystem LTER, Massachusetts, United States - SW1603-30 | ecosystem: Environmental > Aquatic > Marine > Intertidal zone >... | reverse complement strand
AAACTGAACTGGTCGCCCGATGTCTGGCCACCCTTGGCTCCGACAAGGTAGTAGCCGTCGTCGATTGAAGCAATCATCTCATCGAACGTTGATCCCCCGGCCTCTATGAAAATGTTCGACATGCGAACGATCGGCGTAAATCGGGCATCGACCGCACGCATGTTCCCGGTCAGCGGTTCGTCGAATTCAGCTGCCGTCTCACGCGAATGAAGCCGCCCAGCAAGTACCCCATCCTCAATTAGCTTCGTCTTCCTCCCCCGTACGCCTTCGTCGTCGACAAGATATCCGCCGGGAAGATCGAGAAGAAGTGGATCATCGGTCACATTGAGTATGGGTTGTGCAAGTACGGTCCCCAACTCGAGCTTCTTGCGGAACTCCGGGTTGTCCTGAATCCCGTCCGCCTCCGACAGATGCCCGAAGGCTTCGTGGATGAAGACTCCGGCTTCATCCGGATCAAGAACGACCGGACACACCCCAGCAGTAGCCGGTTCGGCAGACAGGAGCTCACGAGCGCGTTCGATCCGCTGCCGCAGCTCATCATCGCGATCGACAAGCCGGGAGAAATCGTCGCTCCCTCCAAATGCAAAACGTACCCGTTGAACTGTATTCTTGTTTCGGGTAACGATCAGCCCAGCGATATTCACGATGAGAAGCTCATATTCCACTGCACTCCCTTCGCTCGTGACGAATGTGCGGTGCGAATAGAACTCGTCGTAAACGCAGTTAGTGGTCGCGACATCCCGCGACGAAAGGATCATGTCGTTGTACTTCTTAAGAAGCTCGAGTTTGTCAGCAAGTGAAATGCGCCGAGGATCGCTTTTGGGAGAGAGGAAGAATGAGCCGTTGATCACTGGTGCCGACGCCAACCTGAGCGGATGCGTACGATGTCGCGACGCGAGACTCGCGGACACGGCCGCTTTCCTCGCCATTTGATCGGCGTCTGCAAGCTCAGTAAACGACGAAATCGCTTTCCCTCCCTTGGCGTAGGCACGCAAGTGGCCGCCAGATGTGGAATAGGACGCGATTCGACGCAGTTCCTTCCCCTCATACTCTATCGTCGTCTTTTGATTCTTCTCGAAGCGAATATCCGCGTAATCCACATCCAAAGAACCCAACACGTTCTTCAGCGCCTGCTGCATGTCTTCACGGCTCCTCTATCCGAGTGGTTAGGGAATACTACAAGCGGCGAGCGCTGGGGCGCAAGATCGGGTACAGCAAACGACTATACGCCAACATTCCTCGCAGCAAACTCGAAGTCCGTGGATGTCATGAATCGACCGGCGCCATTGTTGATTGCTAACCTGGTATAAGTAAGATATTCTCTATTGGAATAATCCCTTAAGGAGTATCATGCCGACAAAACGCTTTCCAGTCGAGTACGCGATATTGGGCATCATTGCCGAAGGTCCGGCGCATGGGTATGTGTTGCGAAAGCGTCTTGACGCAGCGCTCGGCCCGTTCTGGAATATCGCCACCAGCCAGATTTACTCCGCCCTGCACAGCATGGCAGATGAGGGCCTTGTTACCGTCGAGGTGCAAGAGCAGGCAGGCAGGCCACCGCGCAACGTCTATCTTGCCACCGAAAGAGGGACCCGTGCCTTGTTCCAGTGGTGTGTTGCGCCGGTTCGGCATCTGCGAGACATACGTGTTGTGTTCATGGCAAAGCTTTACTTCTTGCACCACTCCAGCAGCAACGCAGTCCTCACATTGATTGATGCACAAGCGGCGCTTCTCGACCGGCTACTTGCGAGGGTTTCACAGCGCAAAGACCTGCCGACGGACGACAAGACTCTCGCACACCTCGCAATTCGATTCCGTGTTCGCCAGATAAGAGCCGCAATCGACTGGCTGGAGGAGTGCAAGAGATGGATTCTGGAAAACGAGAAAGGAGATACGGATGAGGTACAGTTGGCGTAGCCTGATCGGGTTTTATGTTGTCTTGGTTTTGCTGCTCACCGCGCTGCCGGTCGCGGCCACAATGGCGAACGGGAAAGTGGAAGTGGTGGATCAAGCGGGGCGGACTGTCGACATTCCACAACCGGTGGAGCGGATCGTAAGCGTGTATGGGATCTCCACATACTACGTTTACGCGCTAGGCGCGGGTGACCGAATGGTGAGCGCGTGGTATGTGCAGATCAAGGGTCTGGGTCAGGCTCCCGCCGCCCTGAGGGAGATTGAGCCCAAGCTCGGCGAAAAGCTATCCTTCGGACAGCCAAACCTGGAGGATATCGTGGCGAAGGATCCCGATCTCGTTCTCACCAATCCAGTGAAACACGGAGATCTTGCCGATCGCCTGACGAATCTGGGTATTCCGGCAATCCAATATGCTGCGGAAACTCCGGAGACGATGAAGGAGGCGATGCTTCTCACCGGCAAGGCCCTCGGACCGGATACGACGGCGCGCGCCCAGGAGTTCGCCGACTACTACAACCGCGTGATGGAAGCAATCGGCACTGCGACCGATGCCATCCCAGCCGATAAGCGACTGCGCGTCTACTTCTGCGGTAGCAACCCGCTGCGTGCTGCAAGCGGCGATATGTATCAGAGCTTGATGATCGATACCGCCGGCGGGATATCCGTAACACGAGATATTAGAGGCTATTGGAACGATCTCAATCTCGAACAGGTCCTCGTCTGGCAGCCGGATGTAATAATCATCACAAGCTACGGCGGCCTTACGCCCGCTCAAATTCTTGATGATCCAGATTGGCAGTCGGTCCCAGCCGTACGCGATGGTCGCGTGTACAAGATGCCGGCGCTCGCCGCCGCCTGGGACACGCCTGTTCCCGACTCACTCCTCGGGATCATGTGGCTGGCGCACGTCCTGTATCCACACCAGATTGGTTTCGATCTTGCCGCTGAATGCCGCACGTTCTACAGCCGGTTCTATGGCTACGTTCTCTCCGACGAGGAGGTCGCACGATTGACAGGAAACTAGGGCACCAAGCTATTTGGGGCTGGCTCCTCGTCATTCTCCCTGGTGCATTAATCGTTTCGTCGCTGTTCATCGGCCGCTACCACATCCCGATCGACGATGTGATCCACGCTATCATCCTGCCGAGGAACGTGACGGCAACAATCCGGGCTCTTGTACTGCATGTGCGGCTGCCGCGCATCCTCACCGCAGTCTGTGTTGGGGCCAATCTGGCTGTGAGTGGTGCGATCTTCCAGGGTGTTCTGCGGAACCCGCTCGTTGACTCCCGAATTCTCGGCGTAAGTTCAGGCGCGGCATTCGGGGCGGCGCTGGCGCTCCTGACGACGCACAGCCCGGCTATCGTTCAACTGAGCGCGTTCGGATTTGGCCTTCTCGCCATTCTCGTCGTGTACGCTATCGGTTGGAGATTCGGATCGTCGATACTCATCCTTGTCGTAACCGGTATCTTGGTGAGCGCCTTTTACAACGCCCTTCTCGGTCTGGTCAAATACGTCGCGGATCCGCTCGATACCCTTCCGGCAATCACGTACTGGCTGCTCGGTGGAATCTCCGGCGCGCGCTGGGAGAGTGTTTGGCCGCTGGCGATCGTGACTGCACTTGGAATCTCGTTCTTCCTACTCATGCGCTGGCGAGTGAATCTTCTCACGTTAAGCGAGACCGAGGCGGCTTCCATGGGGATAAACGTGCGCAAAAGTCGCTTCGTCGTGCTTGTCGTGGCGTCTCTTATGGTGGCATCTTCGGTCGCGCAAAGCGGCATCATCGGTTGGATCGGACTCATCGTCCCTCACGCCGCTCGGGCGATCGTCGGACCTGATCATGCGCGACTCATCCCCGCCTCGATCGGCATCGGTGCGTTCATCCTTCTTGCGCTCGACGACATATCGCGCACGGCGCTGCCGAGCGAGATTCCTCTGGGCATACTCGCCGGCCTTATCGGGATACCAGTCTTTCTCGTGTTGTTCATGGGTTTACTGCGCCAACGAGGAGGATGGCGATGAGCCTTGCCGCGATAGATCTCTGTTACGCCTACACAAGCGACAGGCTGGTACTCGACGGCATCACGCTGTCCCTGGACGAGGGCGGAGTCACATTCATCTTGGGTGGGAACGGGAGTGGGAAGACAACGCTCCTTGAGTGCCTGTGTGGAATCCGCTCACCGCGATCGGGAAGTGTTCGTCTGGACGGAAAGGAAGCCCATCGACTCCCTCCGATGCAGAGAGCGCGGCGCGTGGGGTTCGTTCCCCAGATTCATGAACCCATCTTCACCTACAGCGTCTACCATGTGGTGCTTATGGGGCGCTCCCCTCATCTCGGGCCGTTCGCGAAACCTCGCCACAGTGACCATGAAGCGGTAGCGCAAGCCCTCGATGCGCTCGATCTCTGGCCGCTGCGGAATCGTCCGTACACGGAGATCAGCGGAGGAGAACGACGATTGGTTCTAGTCGCGCGCGGATTGGCGCAAGGAGTACGCTATCTGCTGATGGACGAGCCGGACGCTCACCTCGATCCGCTTCACCAAAACGACTTATTCAGCCGTGTGCGGGAACTTGCCATACAGGGCTTCACCTTCGCCATCAGTTCGCACAGTCCAAACAGCGCACTCACCTACGGCGACTCGGCCCTTCTCCTCTCTCAAGGCAGACCGATCGCATACGACCGCGCTGCGGTGGTTGTCGCACCTGCGCCGCTGGCCGCGGCCTACGGGCTTGAGTTTGAACTGATCTCAGATGAGAGCGGCCCCCGTGCGGTCCTGCCCATGAGAGCTACACGCACTCAGTCGTAGGAACGCCACTTGCGGAATATCCTGCCGCTCACGCCAATGCCGGCCCAGGCGAAAATCAGAGTCACTAAGAACCACAATCCGGCCGCCTGCCAATAGGACAGTGGCTTCAAGAGACCGAGATAGTTCACGATGATGCTGTTCCACAGCATCTGAATAATCCAACTGAAGAAAAAGAACGCCCCTACGCCGCCGCCGGTTATCAATCCTCGCACCAGCTTCATCCAATCATCCCCCTTGCACAAGAATATCGGAATTGTACCGACTAAAGCTCGAAAAATGAACAGACCGTAGCTATTACGGCGGATATCATCGGATTCATCTGACAGGCTAGATATCCCAGTCTATTCGCGGTGTAGGCAGCGACAGAACGCGATCCAGCTTCGCCAATAGCGCAGGCGGAGCTGAAAGCGCATCCGTCCAGGCAATTCCACTTGCCGGCTGCACGCCGAGCCACATGCGGGTGAATGCACCGGCAGACGCTGTCATTGTTGGAAGGGCAGAGTCCCTCCCGGGCTCGGCTTGTGATGACGAGCCAAGACTGACTATGTAATCGCCGCCGATCCCACGCCACGTGCTCTTGTCGTCCAGGAAGCGCTCGATCGGGTCTTCAATGGCGAGGTTGAAGCGCACCGTCTCTTTTGTTGCAAGGCGAGTATCCGCGAGCGCCGATGATAGGTCCAATAGCCGCGCCTGCCAGTAGGCGGCGCACGTCATGCGGCTTGCGTGCCCCGATTGCTTTGTGATCCGCCTTGACTTGAACGGGTGCACGAGCAGATCCTGCAGCTGAATCCCACCCGGCTCGTAGAGCTTCACGGAGTGGACTTGATCGCCCAGACTTTTCACTAGTGCCAGCAGTTCAACAAGATGCTCCTTCGAACGGTACGACATCCACGAAACGTTGTACGGACCATGCTCTACTTCCTTTGTGGTGCACCACAAGTGATGAGTAAGCTCCTCGCCATGCTCATCCTCATATCCGAGCCCGAAACCGTTGTCGCTCCAAAGCATTTCGGCCTTCGTCATCAATGGCGAACAGACGGAGCAGGCCCCATGCGAACGCGTACGACACAGCCGTGAGCGGTGTATCCTTTCCCAGTCGTCATTTCCGAGACGCACCGGCACGCGGGGACGCACATCGACGGCGAGATCGGCTGGATCGAAGGTAAGCCAGCGCTCATAGGCGCCGTTCCCGAACCCAAGCTGGTTATAGTATCCCTGGTCGAAGATGCCGAGTAAGGCCACCTTAATTCCATCCGCAGCTTCGCGCGCCAGTGCATGCGCGACAAGACGCCCCGCAATACCTTGCTTGCGCGCTATCCTGCTTGTGGTTACTCCCCCGATACATGCAACATCGACATCGTGGTCGAGATAGCGCATGGAGCCTTTCATTGAGTTTACCATGCATTCAGCGATGCCATTCACCTCTGCGACCACGGTGCGGCTCGATTCGATCACGGCGGCAAGCGCCTGTTCGTGCTCTTTCTTCTCCAGCCATCCGACTTCGCGCCAAATGCGTTTGACAGGCTCCGCATCGCGTTTTTCATCGTATTCGCGAAACGTCATGAATTCTCCTCTTGTCACGGCACTAACGCATATAGATGCCGCCGTTACAGTTGATGGTCTCCCCGGTGATATATGCCGCCTCAGAAGATGCGAGAAACGTTACGAGAGCGGCTATCTCTTCCGGCTCGGCGACGCGGCCTGCCGGGATCTTGGCGCGGATCGCGTCGCCGTTCTTTGCAAGCGCGGCCGCATTCATATCGGTATTCGTGTAGCCGGGCGAAACCGCATTTACAGTGATGTTGGGCGCGAGTTCGAGCGCAAGCGACTTCGTCAGCCCGATGAGACCGGACTTCGCCGCTGCGTAGTGCACGCCATGATCCGAGCCGGTCATCGCTCGCAATGAGCAGATGTTGACTATCCGCCCCCACGGGAGCTTTCGCAGGTAAGGAAGCGCAGCCTTTGCCGCGAATACCGCCGCCGACAGGTTTACGGAGATCGCGCGGTTCCAATCCGCAACCGACATGTCATCCAACGTGCGATGCTGGGAGAACCCGGCGTTATTGACCACAACGCGCACACCTCCGAAACGCCGCGCGGTCTCCTCGACCAAAGCTTGCACCTGCTCGTGATCGCCAACGTCCGCCCGAAAGGGAAACGCGCGACCACCTGCGGATTTGATCCGATCCACGACTTGCATCGCCAGTTCCTCGCCGGACACGTAGTTGATGCTTACACCGTAACCACGAGCAGCCAGGCTCACAGCAATCGCAGCGCCGATTCCGCGTGCACTGCCGGTTACGACTGCTCCCACATGATCTGCCAGCTTCTTATCTTGTTGCATCATGCACCGATTATAGCCGCTAGTTCACGTCTCCAAGGTAGCAAACATCCACTGATTCTTCTCTCATCAGTCTGCATAACGGGTCCACAAGCGTCGCCGGATAGAACCTGACGCGCGACAACACATCCAGCGGCAGCCATTCGACGCCAGTCTGGTACATGTCCGGTACGTTGCCCACCTGCGGGCGTTCGCCATCGCGAACGTGGCAGCGGAACATGAACTCGACCTGATGAACTCTTCCCTCGCTTTCCGCAAATTCGTGGTTACCGGCGATGTAGTCACGTACGAACAGCAGTTCACCCACGACAATCTCGGCCGCGATCTCCTCACGGCACTCGCGCACCAAGGCAGCGGAGAGCGTTTCCCCGTGACGTTGCCCCCCACCGGGCAATAGGTAGAATGTCCCTAGCGTATCAGCATTTCGCGTCACCAGGAGTGTCTCATTCGCAATGATGATCGCCTTGGCGGAGTTTCTTATCTCATCCATCTTTCGCGTTCAATCACAGGCGGATTACGGAATGAACCGAAATCGGACGTACGCAGATGTAACAACCCGGCTGTGATTGCTTATCTATGCCTTCGGCTGGATGATACGGTCGACAATTCCGTACGCGACTGCCTCTTCTGCGGACATGTAGTAATCACGATCAGTGTCCTTGGCTATCTTCTTCACGGTCTTTCCCGTGTGAAAGGAGAGGGTCTTGACAATCTGATCGCGCATGCGGAGCAGCTCCTCCGTTTGGAGCTTCACATCCGCCGCCTGCCCCTGCGCGCCACCGAATACCTGGTGAATGAGAATCCGCGCGTTGGGAAGAGCTACCCGCTTCCCCGCCGTTCCAGCGGCAAGAAGGACAGCGGCCATGCTCGCTGCCTGACCGATACAGATTGTCGAGACGTCACAGCTGACGTATCGTATTGTGTCGTATATGGCAAGTCCCGCGGTCACCGAGCCGCCCGGCGAGTTGATGTACAGCTTGATGTCTTTCGTCAGGTCTTTGGCGGCCAGAAACAGAATCTGGGCTATCACCACGTTTGCTACCTCATCATCGATCGCATGCCTTAGGAATACGATCCTGTCTTCCAGTAGGCGCGAGTAGATGTCATACGTGCGCTCCACTTGGCCGCTATGGTCGATGACAAACGGAATCTGTCCGATCATTTCCTCTCCTCCGGCAGTTTCAACTTTGCCGTGTCGTAGAGGATGTCGAATACACGACCGTTTATCTTCTCCGTACGGTAGCTGTCCCAACGGTCGCTCGCCTTCAGCCGAGCAACGAACCTGATCGGATCCTCGCCCGCTTCCTCGGCTTCCGCTCGCGCAATCTCGTCCAGCTCCTGAGCAGAGATCGAAATGTCCTCCCGATCAATAATCTTCCCCATCACCAATTCGCGGCGCAGGCGTTGCGTCACGTCCTCGCGATATTCCGCTTTCAACTCGTCTTCGTTCTTGCCGCGCTCTTCGAGATACTTCTCGAATGTCACCGGAGATTCCGGATGAGCAAGGCGCTCCTTGAACTCGCCCAATTCCTCGTCCGTCATCTCTTCAACAAGCTTCTCGGGGAGGGGCAGATCGATCTCGTTCACCAGGCGATCAAGCAGCGTGACCTTGGTCGCCCGTTCACGTCGGTCGGCCTTGGACTTGGCAATCTTGTCCTTTACGTCTTCTTTGAGCGCCTCGAGAGTGTCGAAACCTGCGTCTTTGCCGAATGCATCGTTCAGCTCGGGAAGCACAACTGCTTTCACATCAAGCAGGGTAAGAGCAACGTTCGCCGGCTCACCCTCGGGTTGCGCAAGTTCAATATCAACCGTGTCACCGACCTTATGGCCGATTACGACGCTCGTGACTGGATTGTCGGCGTCGGCGCGGAGATCCCACTCGTGATCGTTCTCTTTCACGTGCACGATATCTCCTGTTTCGATCGTCTCGGTATCCTTGGGAGCAAGCGTGGCGAATCGGTTTCGGATATCGTCTATTGTTCCATCGATCTCCTCGTCGGTAACCTCATCGACCGGCTCCACATCCAGTTCGATTCCTCGATACTCGGGAAGCTCAAACTCCGGGAGAACCGAAAAACGCGCCTCAAAAACAAATAGGCTTTCTGCATTGAAATCAACGCTCTCCACTTCCGGGGTGGTTACGGGGCGAAGATCTAGTTCCGAGAGGGCCTTCGGCAGGTGTGTTTCCTCAAGGTCCTTTTGCGCCTCTTCTGTGAACAACTCGTGCCCAAAACGGGTGTCCAGATACGCCCGTGGCACATGACCGGGACGAAATCCGGGGATGCGCGCCTCTCTGCTGTATCGTCTATACACCGAATCTATTGCATTCTTCACTGTCGCAGCGTCAACGGTAACCTGCACGGTGACATCGGTAGTGGAACGTTCTTTAATCTCGCTTTGCGTGCTGTTTTTTGTCACAGAAACCCTCTCCATGTATTCCTTGGTAATGGCGCGATTATACGAAGGGAAGCGTCGTTGAACAAGCCTAGGTCATCAGCGCGAGGAGCCAACGACTTCCAAGGAGCCCGCTCCAGATTCCATTCATGACTCCGAACAGTCCGCGCAGGCCGCCCAGGTAAATGATGGCGATCAGGATGATGAACCCGTAACGCTCAAGGGATAGCATCACGCGGCGCCCTTCCGGTGGTAGGAAGTACGTCAGGATGCGAGAACCGTCGAGCGGCGGGATGGGGATCATGTTGAACACCGCCAGGATCACGTTGTACACGACGAACACACCCAGAAGATAGAAGATCGCGTGCACGAAGTTTGCAGCGAAACTCGTGCGCAGAACAAGGAGAGAATTGGGCACCAGCAGCAGCGCGACTCGCCCCAGGACTACGGCCGCCAGGGCAAGCGCGATGTTCGTACCCGGCCCGGCAAGGGCGACATAGAACATGCCTTTGAACGGATTGCGAAAGTATCCGGGATTAATCGGAACCGGCTTCGCCCATCCGATGAGAAACGGCGAATTCATGACAATAAGCGCAATCGGGACGAGAATAGTGCCGATGATATCCACGTGCGCCAGCGGATTGAGCGTCAATCGCCCGCGGGTTTTCGCCGTCGGGTCGCCGAGTCTGTAGGCGATGTATCCGTGTGCGACTTCGTGCAGGACGATCGCGGTAAACAGAGCGACGAGCGATAGGACAATCTCAAGTATCTTTGTGATGTTCATTCGTCCTCCAATAACGATGTATCCACAACAAGTGTATCCTCTTGCGCAACGATTACCATTCCTGCCGGCGCGCCTCTAGGCTTGCGTACATGTTTGACCTCCGCCACGCTCACCTCGACCCGCCGTTCATTGCGCGCTTTGGAATACCGCGCCGCCAGTCGCGCCGCCGCAAGCTTCACGTTTTGCGGGAACTCCTCGTTTCCGCGTCGCCGTATCACGACATGTGATCCAGGTACTCCACGTGCATGCATCCACAGGTCGTCGGCGCGCGCCAGACGCAACAACTCATCATTCTGGCGGGCGTTCTTCCCCACTCGAACCGTGTAGCCGTCAATCGAATACGTACGTGGCGCAGTCGCCACCGCTATTGTGCGTTTCTTAGGAAGCGCGTGGAGAAGTGCAGCCGTCTGCTCTGAAACCGCGTCGCCGTCTTGCAGATTCTCCAACCCCGTCTGCAGAAGACGAACTTCCGATTCCAACCGGCGCAGCCGCCGAACGACGAGCGGACGCCCTCGTTGCAGGCGTTTCGCCTTTTCGTAGAATACCTGAGCATTTCTGAGTCCGCTCAAACTTGGATCCAGCGGAATCGTGACCTGATCGCCAGTTGCGGGATCCTCGAGATCAACCCGGCTGATCTTCCGCGGGAGTTCGTGCTGATAGATCATGAGTAGATCAGCACGTCGCCGCAGAGTGTCTGTTGTCGCTGCATCATCAAGCCATTCGCGCAATCTGGAGATTGTCCGCCGACGCTTGGCGATCTCTCGTTCGATGCCCGCTCGAATCTGCCTCTGCCCGCCATCGGTCTCCGTCGCTGTCTCATCGTCTATCAGCCTGCGATCGAGCGCCGCGGCGAACGATTCGCACACCTCTCCCGGAGGGAAGAGTGGGAAGAAGGAAGCGGTGCGCGTATTCGGATCGTATTCGCCGATCGGATGCTCTGCGTGGAAGACCATACGCGACAGCTCCTCTCGTACCGCCGCCGCTAAGGGAACACCGTCCCGTGTGTGTGCGCGTGCAAGGATACCCTGTGCCGTATCCTTCCCGATGCCGTCAATCGCCCGCATCAGTCCAAGTGCCGTTCCCTCTTTCTCCAGTACGCTCGCAATCGCATCCACACTGATTTCCGCGGGATCGGCCTTGTCCTGTCGAGCAAGCGGAACATATGCGTTGCCTGGAACGGCGCGTGCGTCCGAGCGAAGAGATGCAAGAACGCGCCCCTCCTTCAAAACCACGAGGTTCCCTCGTACGCCGACGAGTTCGGCGATGAGCAGAACCCGCTTCGTTTCGCCGCTTCTCCTCATCTCTACTTCCAGAGTGACGACACGTTCCCAGCCATCTTGACTGAGGGAGACAATCCTCCCGCCGCGCAGGTGCTTACGCAAGAGCATCGTAAACGAACTCGGGTGTTGCGGATAGGCAAAGTCAAACGCAGTGAGATGAATCGCCGCTTCGATGGGAGCGATAAATAGTCTTCGCGAGCCTCCGGCAAACAATGGCAGGACGAACCTCGCCCGTTCTGGCTGATAGACCGAGCGGATCGTGCATCCTTCAACTTGGCTCTTCATCTCGCCAATTGCCGCAGAAATCGCCAGTCCGTCCATACTGCCCCCGGTTGATGCCCTGCATTACCACTGATATAATGCGGACTATAATGCCGGCGTAGCTCAGTGGTAGAGCAACGGTTTCGTAAACCGTCGGTCGGAGGTTCAACTCCTCTCGCCGGCTCCAATACTAAGAATCAATAGAATACGCACCACTTCACCTCATCAACAAGGACTAGTGACGCCTCAGCTTGCGACGGATGCCGCCTCACCGGAACTCAGTGGGCAATCAGTGAACTACGTTCACAATGAGCGTGTCGGCCCCTTCGATCTTCGCCATGAACAGATCGACTTGGTCAATGTTTCCAAGCAATGACATAATCTGAGGCCAATCTTGCCGCGGTATCTGAAGTGAGACGAACGTCCCATCTCCAACTTCTCTGGGCTTCCACTTGGCAAGTCGCGACGATTCAACTCGGTCCTTCACCTGAGATGCAAGCTGGATCTCGCGAATGCGGGAGGAAGCAAACAAGCCCGGCTCTGAAGACCAACTTCCGACTGAGACCGTGCATAAGTTGTTTACTTCGCTTGTCTCGCCGATCTTGTTGTCAGGGTCAACCAGCGCAGTGAACTTTGTAGGCCGTGCGAAGCCAGCGCTTTCATCCCAGTCTTCCTGCCCGATAAGCCAACTGTGCTGTAGATATGCGGTCGATGCCCCAACGAACGCCACTGCTTCCGTCGATGTCATTGGATAAAGGGGATTCGCCGCCACCTGCGGACCAGTCGGTGGGGATATCGTTCTTTTCGGTTGCGTTGTCGTCATAGAGTTCACTTGCGCCCACGCCACGTCGACGACACCGACGTAGGGCTCGCGCGGTTGCTGCAAGTTACGTATCTCGACGTACAGTGTCACCTTGACGCTCGAGCCCGATACGCTCTCCGCATCTACTCGCACACAGACCGCTTGAAAATCGGGCATGTCGCATGCATCGCCGTAGCCATCACCGTCGGAATCTTGCTGGTCCGGATTGACAACGTCAAGACAGTTGTCCGCTACGTTCATCACACCGTCACCGTCGTTGTCCGCCCCTGTCGATGTAGTGGTTGCCTCGCGCCATCCCGCTACAAAGCAGATGCCATCCTGCAGGATCAACTCGCTGGTTCGTTCCCAATCATCGCCATTGTGCCACAGATCATCGACAAAGACATCGATCTGCTCGAGCTTCGGCTCAAACCACGATGAAGCGACGCCGTCGTTTCCGTTCAAATGGTATTCGACGTTTCGCACCGCTCCATCATCAAGCAATAGCGGTTCCACGCCCAGGCCAATGTTTACGGAACCGGCCGGAACCGGTCGAATGGCGAACAGATGGTATTTCACTGCTGCACTGCCCTTCGTATGGTCGCCTAGACGCAGATACCGACTGGAGTCTATGTACACATTCTGATAGCCGGTAACAGCGTCGTTTAGCTGTGTCGACTGATTTCCTTGTATGATAAGCCGCCGACTGCCGTCCGTGCTGTCGTATCCCACAACAGTAGCATAGTGATCGGCAACCTTGAATGTGTCGTCGTTATTCTGTTCCCCTTGCCAGCGAAAGAGATACACCATGGGACGGCCGCTCCAAATTTCCTGCCGCACAATCGAAAACAGCTCTTCGTAGCTGCCGCTCTCGCCGGTCTCCGGCACCTCGTACCCGGAATCGGTAATTCGGTACCGAGTCACTTCGAACCGTGCAACTGAAGCGCGGGGACCGAGATGCTCGTTCATGTATTTCTCAAGTCCCGAGGCGAAATTGCCCGCCATAACCCAGGACTGCGCGCAGTTTGTGTCGCGATTCATGTACCGTGCGGCACCAAGATCGACAATCGCCTGCTGCGGAAGACCGTCCGCCTCACGCTCGCTATCGTCGATCAGATTCGGAAAGCCGCGCTTATCCCACCACGCGCAAACCGCGGCGCCGGCGACGGGGCCGCATCCGGAAGGGAACCAGCAGCTGCCACCGATCCGCATGTCGGCTTGATAATAGCGAGGCACACCGGACACAAGCGCCTTCGTCGGCGTCTTGTCGGCAAACAGAGCGAGAGCAAGGAACATGACCAAGGAAACCGCGCTCAATGCGGCACCCAAAGATCTTCGTAACATCGCGCACCTCCTTCTGCACTACAGCCTATTTACGAATCAATCATGTCCCTGTTTCACGACTCGAAGCTTTCGCTGTAGATAGCAGATCGTAATAGTGCCGGTGCGATACGAACTCGCAAAGCGTCGGTCTTTCGGATGCAGGAGCATAAGAAGCACTCAATCGAGCTCTTTCCTCACCCTCCCTTGATCGACACGGCTTATGCAAGCGGCCTTCAGTCAAGAAGATCCCGCTTGATCTCCTCGTACTCCTCCTTGGAGATCTCACCCTTGGCGTAGCGCTCCTTCAGATACTCCATGGGCGTCTTCTTATGCCGATGCAGATCGTCGACATCGATGCGACCCGTGCCACGTCGGAGTCCCCAAACGATGAGCGCAACGATGCTTCCAAAGAAGATAATTCCGAATATCGGCATCCACCAGAATCCGTAGTAATAACCATGCCACATGTTGACCTCCTTCTCACATGCCGGACAACCCATCATGATCATGTCGGCACCCAATGTGAATGCTGTGAAGATTTCGTGGCATCCAAATGATGCTTTCCATATCGTCTGATTGACCATGAGCCGTCTGCACGTCCAGCCAGCTGCTGCACGGCCCCCCCATCGGTTGAAATCGTTCGATGGTATCTCTAGAATCAGCCCATAAGCCGGAGGGGTGGGAGAGCGGCCGAATCCGCCAGTTTGGAGAACTGGTGTACCTTCTGGGTACCGCGGGTTCAAATCCCGCCCCCTCCGCCAACGCCTGTGCTAGGTGGGGGGCTAGCGGTCCCCTACATCCACAACCCGCTACAGTGGAACCGAAGGGTTTCCCGAGGGAGAAGGAAACAGTGTCTGCCTTGGATAAGCGGTGATGAGGGTTGAGCCCTCTGCGGCGCATGCCTGTGAACCCCGTCAGGCCCGGAAGGGAGCAGCGGTAAGCAAGCCTCTGCGGGTGTTAGAGGATTACTTGGCCTGAGCTGGCTGTCCAAGAAGCGGCTGGAGTCTTGTTTCGACGGAACCATGCACAGGCGGTCAATTGGAATTGAGCGTTCTTGTTCGTTCATTCTCTCACATGTTCATTACACACCGCCTGCTGACCGCCGCCCGCTTGTGCTATGATCGGTAGCGGAGGAAGAAATGCGAACATTCTTATGCATTCCGATTGACCGTGGGCATCGCGATAAGATCGCCGAATTGTCACAAGAGTTAAGGTCTCAAATCGACACGCACGCATCTTGGGTTGCGCCCGAGAACTATCATATTACGGTGCGGTTTCTCGGCGACATCGCCCCAATGCTGACCGTTGATCTCGAACGGGCATGTCGTGAGATAACGGTTGGCACGCCCGCTTTTTCCGTGCCGATAGATCGCGTAGGCGCTTTCCCGTCACTGGACCAACCGCGAGTCGTGTGGGTGGGAGGTGAAGCAGTGCCGCCGTTCCGACGACTTCTTTCAAAGATCGGCGATGCGCTCATCCCATTGGGATTTCCGCAGTCACGTGAAGAGACATTCGCCCATGTCACTTTGGCGCGCATCAAGGGGCGGATTCGCCCGTCATTCGATGCATCAATGGCTGGGTTGGGAAGGAAGATAGCCTGGAATCTACGTGCTGATAGGCTAGTCCTCATGGAGAGCAAGCTCACATCGCGCGGCGCGGTCTACTACCCGCTGTTTACGCTGCCGCTTGCAGGAGAATGAGGATCATTGGCATTTGAGTATCTCGATCACACGGCCGATGCTTGTCTGCGTGCAAGCGGCGGCACAGCCGCACACGCGTTCTGCGAGGCTGCAAAGGCAATGTTCAATCTGATGGTCCCTCTCGATAGCATCACACCGAGAGACAGCATCGACGTCTCGGTAGAGGCCGACCGGTTCGATCTTCTCCTCGTAGAGTGGTTGGGAGCATTGTTATCTAGCATGGGCACTACCGGTCTTGTGTTCTCTCAATTCGACGTCGAGATCGATCGTATTGCAGGGTGCCTCGTCCTCAAGGGAAAGGCGACGGGAGAAACCTTCGACCCCGAAAGACATGAAGCGATAAACGAAGTGAAGGGAATCTCCTATGCCGGCTTGTATGCGCGCAGCGAGGGAGATAGGTTCGTCGTCCAATGCGTGGTTGATATCTAGGGAGGATCCTTGGTCGACATGCTGCCGCTGGAGCAAATGGGTGAATCGGAATGGCTACTTGCAAAGCATGGTGCGATGCGCGTGCCGGCGCGAATCATCGCCGATGAGTCTACTATCTCTCAGCTATGCAATGATGTTGCCGATCGAGTGGAGTGGAACGCGTTGCGGCAGTTGTATGACGTCGCATGCCTGCCCGGCATTGTCGGTGACGCCGTCGCCCTACCCGACGTTCATCCCGGATATGGTTTCCCCATCGGGAGCGTCGCGGCATTCGATGCTTCGGACGGGGTAGTAGTCGTCGGCGGGGTTGGGTTCGACATCAATTGCGGCGTGCGCCTTCTCGCTACCCCGCTTGACCTGCCCGTGCTCATGGCGCAGCTCACGGCGGTTGCAGACGAGCTGTTCCAAACGGTACCCGCCGGACTGGGATCACAAGGGACTCTCCGTCTTGCAATCAAGGAAATCGACGCGCTTCTTGAACAGGGAGCGCGATACGTTATCGAACGCGGATACGGAGTTGAGGATGATCTCAAGTTCACGGAGGCGGGAGGGTGCATGTCCGACGCCGACCCGACAGTAGTGGGGACTATTGCCAAACAGCGGGAATTCCGGCAAATCGGAACGCTCGGCGCAGGAAACCACTATCTTGAGTTGCAGAAGGTGGAAGAGATTCTCGATCCGCCCGCAGCGGCGATCTACGGCTTGACGCAAGGACAGATCGTCGTCTCTATCCATACCGGATCGCGTGCCCTCGGGCATCAGATCGGCCAAGACTATCTCAAGCTAATGGAGCAGGCAAGCAGGCGATACCAGTTCATGACTGGCGTGCGCGAACTTGCTTGCGCGCCGATCAAGAGCGACGAAGGGCAGCGCTACCTACGCGCCATCGCGTGCGGCGCCAACTGTGCGTTCGCCAATCGTCAAGTAATCGCTCACCTTGTGCGTATGGCACTACACCGCATATTCGGCATCGAGCACGCCGCTGTACGCACCGTGTACGATATCGGGCACAATAACGCCAAGTTCGAACGCCATATTGTGGATGGGACGGAAAGATCCGTGCTTGTTCATCGGAAGGGGGCGACACGCGCATTCGGCCCCGGCCGTGGAGATTGTCCGCCGACCTACCGTGAGGTCGGCCATCCCACGCTCGTGGGAGGCACCATGGGTACCTCATCGTATGTCATGCGCGGCACGGAAACCGGGATGCGGAAAGCATTCGGAAGCGGCATACACGGAGCCGGCCGAGCGCTATCGCGCAAGAAGGCGGCAAAGAGGTACTGGGGGGAAGGGGTCAAGAAGGAATTGGCCAAGCGCGGGATTGTGCTGCGCGCCCACAGCTTGCGCGGGATCGCCGAAGAAGCCCCCGGGGCATATAAGGACGTAGAGCGCGTTGTTGCAGCAGCAGCCAAAGCCGGCATCAACCAGCCGGTCGCACGCCTTACCCCGATCATCGTCCTGAAAGGATGAAACAGTAGTCAGTGCCGCGTGAATGCGCGCGCATGGTGGGCGATCGCCCGCGCCAGTTTACGCGGGTCGTGCTTAACCGTCTGCTTACCCTCAAGTTCAACGAACCCTAGCAGGTCGGCACTTATCACACTAATCTGGTAGTCATTCTCCGATGGCAGATCGTTTCTCACCGGCTCTGATGACTCTTCGCGATAGCCGGCGAGGAGTTCGTCCGGGGGAAGCGCGCGGTTCACCAGAACGCTGTCGAATACGCGCAGGTCGATATACTGTGAGAGGACGGCCAGGTGGTCGCTGAGCGAGAACCCGTCGGTTTCACCTGATTGCGTCATCAGATTACCGATCAGCATTTTCTCCGCAGCGGCAGCCTCTATCGCGTCGGCGATTCCGTCTACCAACAGATTGGGAACAACGCTTGTGAACAGACTACCTGGACCGAGAAGGATGAGGTCGGCCGTAGAAATCGCATCCAGTACGCGATAATACGGAGCGACGTTTCTCTTGGACAGTTCGATGCTCACGATCCTGCGCGGATCGGCCGTGATATGACTCTCCCCTTCCACCCACTCGGAGTCTCCCATCTGCGCCCGCAGATGAGTTTTCTCCAGCGTCGCGGGAAGCACCTTGCCCCTCACATTCAGAATATAGCTCATCTCCTCCACGGCGCGATCGAACCCTCCTGTCGCCTGTTCCAGGCCGACAAGCAAGAGGTTCCCGAGAGAATGGCCGGCAAGATCGGCCTTCCCCCAGAAGCGATGCTGAAACAGACGCGCCATCCTCTCTTCGTCCTCGGCCAACGCTAGAATGCAGTTGCGAATGTCGCCGGGAGGGAGCACATCAAGTTCTGTTCGCAACCTGCCCGAGCTACCGCCATCATCCATCACCGTTACAACGGCCGTGATGTTAGATGTCTCTTCCTTCAAACCGCGCAGGAGAGTGGATAGCCCCGTGCCGCCACCGAGAGCCACTACGTGCGGACCTCGCCGTAGTACGCGCGTACGATAGATGATCTGCGACGGCCTGTCGGCGCGCCCCGGCGCGATTGCGCGCGCCACCGACCGCACCAGTCGATAGAGAGAAAAGAAGAATCCTGTCGCGCCGATGGCAAGCGCGAGAGCCACAACAAGATGGCGAAGATATGCCTGCTGCGGAAGCAGTAGATAGAGCTTCATTACGTGCGCCTTCCCAACGGCCTCGAGCAGGGCAAGAAGGACAAGTGACATTGAGATAGCAGCAAGGATCGTCCATCGTTTGACGCGCATCCCGGGATAGAGCCAGCGAAGCGCTTGCCTAGTCCGCACAGCCCTCACCGGCACGCACCTGCACGCATCCGGCGCCCAGGATTTCTTCGAACCGCTCTTTCAACGCATTACATGGATTGACGGAGAATTCCTTACCCGCACGCACCATGAAACCGCCTTCTCCGTCGGCCACGCGGAGAATAAGCGGGGAACTGCCAGGAAATTCCCGCGCCAACGATCGCAACCGTCCCAGTCGAGTCGCGTCGATATCGTCTTCAGCAAGAGTGACACTCACCGCGAGGTTCATGCGCTCGGGAAGACGGTCAAGGGAAAGCACTTCCTCCGCAATCAGGTTGACTTCTCCGTTGCGACGCCCAACAGAAACGCGTAACGCTGCGAAGCTGTCTTCGGCGAGAAACTGCAAGGCGTTCTCCAAGACGCGCGGAAAGACAGTGACCTCGGCCTCGTCAGCACTGTCGCTAACGGTGACGAACGCCATCTGATCGCCCTTCCTCGTGGCAATACACCGCATCGCAGTAACTCTGCCTCCGAGCATCGCCGTCTGGCCTTCACGCAGGTCGGAGACATCAGCGAGCGGCCGGCAGTAAAGCGAGAGGATTTCGCGGTATTGTTCGATCGGATCGGCGCTGATGTACAGTCCCAGGAGCTCCTTCTCGAACCGAAGAAGATCATCCTGCGCAAACTCGGTCTCAGGTACTGTGGGATCGATGGCTTCTTTCGCCGATCCGCCGAAAAACGATTGTTGTCCGCTATGCCGCTCGTGACACGCGACCTGCATCATCTCCATCCCCTGCGATACGTGTTGCAGCAGTCCGCGGCGGGATGACCCGAAACCGTCAAACGCGCCCGCCTTGATCAGCGCCTCCAATGTCTCTCGATCGACCGTGTCAACGCGGCGACAGAGATCGAAGAACGAGGAGAAGCCATCGCCGCGTGCGTCAAGGATTGCGGCAACCGCACCGGCGCCAACATTCTTGACCGCCGCCAGCCCGAATCGGATCCGCCGATCTGCGCCCGGGGTAAAGCTCGCCTCACTCTCATTGATGTCCGGCGGGAGGACATCAATCTCCATCCGCCGACACTGGCTGATGTATGCGGCGACCTTGTCCAAATCTCCCTGCACGCTCGCCAGCAGGCTTGCCATGAAGTGGGTTGGGTAGTTGGCCTTGAGATACGCAGTCCAGTAGGAAACAAACGCGTAGGCGGTGGTGTGCGATTTGTTGAACCCGTAGCGGGAAAACTTCTCCATGTCGTCGAAAGACTGCGTGGCAATCTGCTTGGAAATGTCGTTTTTCAGACATCCGGCAATGAATTTCTCACGCATGCTCGCCATGATGTTCTTCTTCTTCTTCCCCATTGCCTTTCTGAGAATATCGGCCTCGGCAAGCGTGAATCCCGCAAGTTTCTGCGCCATCAACATTACCTGATCCTGATAGATGGGAAGCCCGTATGTCTCTTCAAGAACTTCCTTGAGACTCGGGTGGGGATATGAGACCTTCTGCCGCCCGTGGCGACGGGCAACGTAATCGTCTGTCATTCCACTCTCCAACGGGCCCGGACGATACAGAGCAAGAAGAGCAATCAAATCTTCGAATCGATCCGGCTGCACTCTCCGGATCAAAGAGGTCATGCCACTGCTTTCAAGCTGAAAAATCCCAGCTGTCTCTCCCGCCCTGACCAACTCGTAGGTCTTCTCATCGTCGAGCGGTACTTTGTCGAGATCAACCTCCACCCCCGCATGATCGCGGAGCGAGGCGCAGGTCTCATCGAGCAACGTGAGATTGCGCAGGCCGAGGAAGTCGAACTTGAGCAGACCGATCGATTCGACATCCGTCATGTCGTACTGTGTCACGATCTCGCCATCACTCAGACGGAGAAGCGGCACGTGCGCCTGCAACGGACGTGCGGCTATAACCACTCCGGCAGCATGGGTGGAGGAATTGCGCGTGAGCCCCTCCAGACGGTAGCCGATATCGATGATCCGCTTGACCTCAGGATCGTTGTCACACAGGCTTCTTAGCTCCGCCACGCCCTCGACAGCCGCTCGCAGCTTGAGCCCGTACGGGATGAGTTTTGCCAGTCGGTCAGTCGTTCCGTAGGGCACTCCGAGCACACGCCCCACGTCGCGAACTACGCTGCGCGCCGCCATCCGGTCGTAGGTCGCGATCTGTGCGGTGCGATCTCGTCCATACTTCTGCTGCACATACGAGATCACTTGATCCCGACCTTTAACACAGAAATCGATGTCGAAGTCCGGCATACTCACGCGATCCGGATTGAGGAATCGTTCGAAAATCAGGTTGTAGCGCAACGGGTCGACCCGGGTAATCCCGAGGCAGTACGAAACAAGGCTCCCGGCAGCAGAACCACGCCCTGGCCCGACCGGAATATGATTCTCACGCGAGAAACGGATGAAATCCCAAACAATTAGGAAGTACGTAGCGTACTGCATCCGCTCGATCACGCCCAGTTCATATTCCAACCGCTCTTCCACCGTCGTGGTCAGTTCTCCATACAGGTCTCGTGCCCCACGGTAGGCAAGATCATGCAGGCGCGCATCGGCGGTCACGCCCTCAGGGAGAGAGAATGGAGGGATGACAGTGTGGCCGAATACCACTTCCAGATTGCATCGATCGGCAATCTTGCGCGTGTTTTCTATCGCCTCCGGTACGTCGGCAAACAGTTCCTCCATCTCGCGCGGCGAACGAAAGTGGAACCCGTCGCCGTCGAATCTCATCCGATCTTCATCGGTTATCTTCTTGTTGGCGCGGATGTTCAATAGGACCTCGTGCGCCAACCGGTCCTCCGGCGTCAGATAGTGGGTGTCGTTCGTCGCCACAAGCGGGAGATCGAGATCGCGGGCAAGGCCAACAAGCTTCTCGCGCAACACCCGATCCGACTCCGTGCCATGATCTTGCAGTTCGAGGTAGAAGTTCTCCGCACCGAAGATGTCGGCATACTCGCCTGCGGCATCTCGTGCCGCCTGTTCGCGCCCGGCCAACAACAGCCGAGGAACTTCCCCGCTCTGACAGGCAGAAAGTGCTATCAGCCCCTCTCTGTGTTGTCTCAGCAGCTCCTTGTCGGCACGCGGCTTGTAGTAGAAACCTTCTGTCTGTGCGAGGCTTACGATGGAGACAAGATTCTCGTATCCTTGCGCATCGGTCGCCAGCAGTACGAGATGATAGTACTTGTCGCCGTTCTGCGCCTTGAGATCGCGTCTATCGCCTGGCGCAACGTAGATCTCGCAACCGATGATCGGTTTGATCCCGCGGCGCTTTGCCTCGCGATAGAACTTGATCGCGCCACTCATCACTCCGTGATCGGTAATGGCAAGCGAATCCATCCCATACTCGGCCGTGCGGTCGAGAAGATCAGCGATCTTGCAGGATGAGTCGAGGATGCTGTATTCGGAATGCGTGTGAAGATGAACGAATCGCTCAGCCAACCCTAATCCCCTTCGATAAAGATGACCTTCTCCTCCCCCGGTTTCACCAATCCCAGCTTGTCGCGCGCAATCCGTTCAATTGTTTCCAAATCATCGCGGTTGGAGAACTGGGCGCGCAAATCGGCCTGTTCGGTTAGTGCAACAGCTTCCTCTGCGCTGAGATCCGCCACCTGATACCGCAATAGGTTGATAGTAACAAACCGAACGGCATAGAGAGAGGCAAGGAGAAGGAACACAAGCACAGCCACCCAAACCAAGGCATGCCGCCCTCTTCGGGGTGCTTGCTGTGAATGCCAAGCGTTTTCATACACGCGCATTCCCCCCTCTCCTTACCCCACCCGTGTCTATTCTACGGTCGAAAGCGCGCCGGCCAACTGGCCAGCTCGAGTTCGTACTCCTCTTCGATACGCATGAGACGATTGTACTTCGCTACCCGCTCGCTGCGCGAAATCGATCCACTCTTCAGCTGTCCGCAGGCCATCCCGGTCGCGAGATCTGCGATCGATGTGTCTTCGGTTTCGCCGGATCGGTGCGAAACCACACACGTGTAGCCGGCGAAATGCGCTATGTTCATCGTCGTGATCGTCTCCGAGACCGATCCTACCTGATTGAGTTTGATCAACACCGAGTTGGCGATCCCCTCTTTAATTCCATGCCGAAGCCGGTCTGGGTTGGTTACGAAGTTGTCGTCTCCGACAATTTGGATCTTTCCCCCCAGCTCGCGGGTGATGACCTTCCATCCTGCCTCGTCATCCTCAGCTACTCCATCCTCGATCGATACGATGGGGTACTGCGCAACCCATTCCTTGTACACGGAAACCAATTCATCGGCGGATAGTTCGTTGACGCTGCCGTCGATGGTGAATTTGTACGTACGATCGTAGAAGCTGTTCGCCGCGGAATCGAGCGCTAGTGCGACATCCGCACCCGGGCGGTAACCGCTCTTCTCAATCGCTTCTACGAGAAGTGAAAGCGCCTCTTTGTTGTCATCGAGATTGGGAGCGAATCCACCCTCATCGCCAACGGCGGTGGAGAGACCTTTACCTTTCAATATCCCCTTCAATGTATGGAAGACCTCGGAGCAGTAGCGGACCGCCTCGTGAATCGTCGGAGCGCCGATCGGGACGAGCATGAATTCCTGAACATCAACGTTGTTATCTGCGTGCGCTCCGCCGTTCAGCACGTTCATCAGCGGCAAAGGAAGAAGAGGCTCGCGGGCGCCCGCGATGTATCGGAACAGAGGAAGATCCAGGCTGGCCGCGGCAGCATGTGCCGTAGCCAATGACACACCAAGTATGGCGTTTGCCCCCAGGCGGCTCTTGTTGCTGGTTCCATCGAGATCGATCAGCATGCGATCAAGCTTATCCTGCGCCAGCGCATCCTGTCCGACGACGACCGGGGCAATCTCCTCGATCACGTTTCTCACCGCTTGTCTGACGCCACGACCATGAAACCTAGCCGTGTCTCCGTCACGCAGCTCAAGCGCCTCGTGTGCGCCGGTCGATGCCCCGGACGGAACCGCGGCCCTTCCAAAGGTACCGTCCTCCAAGACAATATCGACCTCAACGGTCGGGTTCCCGCGAGAATCGAGGATCTCACGCGCAAAAACATCTTCTATCAGTAGCATATGTTCCTCCATTGATCTCTTTCTCAAGGAGTATAATCCCCGTCGCGCAGGCGAACAACGACAGTAGTCGCAAACAAAAAGGGGGACCGATTTCTCGGTCCCCCGTAACCTATCTCCGAAATATCCAGCTAGTCTTTATAGATGTTCCATAGTTGGATATCCATCGTGATGTTAAGTACTGTGCCATGGACGCCTGGCAGGGACGCAATAACCATCTCATCCGTCATTGCCCACAACGGAATGAACGGTACGTCCTGCACGCTGAGGATCTGAATCGCCTTGTACAGGAGTGATCGTTTCGTAACGTCGGCCGTAGTCGTCGCTACATCCATGATCGCTTTGTATGCTTCGTAGTTCGGGTCATGGTTGAAGAACGTTCCCAGGCTTTCCGGTGACTCGGTAGTCCACGGAGCAAGGAAGTTCGATGACTCAAGATAGTCCGGGTGCCAACCGAGGAGGAACATATCAAATCCACCGGAGGACATCCGCTCGGTGTACGCGCCCCACTCGAGCATCTGGATCGAAATATCGATCATTCCGGTTTCCTCGAGACTCCCCTTGATGACTGTCGCTACGTCACCCTCGGTGGTACCGTAATGCTTGGGCGTGTACCACAGGTTGAGCTTGAGCGGGTTGGCTTCGGAGTACCCGGCTTCCTTGAGCAAGAACCTCGCCTGTTCCAGGTCGCGGTGCGGGAAGACATTGATGGCGCCGAAGAACGGTGGGTCTACCATAGGCACCATGGTGTAGATAGGATCAACGGTTCCGCTGAAGACCTGGTCGACCAGCGCAGCACGATCGACCGCATAGGTGATCGCTTGGCGCACAAGTGGATTGTCGACCGGCGGCTGCGTAACGTTGAACAGCAAGTAACGCACGCCAGGACTCGGCGGGTAGAAGTTAACGTTGACGTTCGGGTCATCTTCCAAGCTCTTAATGTCCTGCGGGCTCAGAGTGCGGAAGATGAAATCGACATCGCCGGACTCGATTGCAGCACGTAGCGCAGCCGCGTCAGAGTACATCTTCTCGATGACGTCCTTCGTCTTTGGTGCGGCGCCATAGTAGCCGTCGTATGCCTCGTACTTCACGTACTGGTCAGGCACGTACTCAACGAGCTTGTACGGGCCGGTTCCGGCGTAAACGCCCTTGGCGAAGTCGTCCGCCGGAGTGGTCTTCGGCGAATAAATGAGCGCTGGTGCCAATTCCTGCGACATGCGAAGCAGGAAGATTGCATCAGGCTGTGTAAGCGTAATCTGCACAGTCAACGGATCGATGACATCAATGTGATCGATTACGCCTTTGATGAGACCGACGCCGCCTTCAGGCCCATCGAGGCGTATCGTGCGGTCGAGCGACCATTTCACCGCCGCGGCATCGCACGCCGCTCCATCCCAGAACGTGATCCCGGGACGAATGTGGAATGTGTATACGGTGCCGTCCGTGGAAACGTCCCAGGACTCGGCGATCGCCCCTTTCAGTTCGAGGGTCTTATCGTCCAGCTTCATCAGCGCGTCCGTCGTGGCGCGCAGTACGTGCCAACTGAAGTGATCGTAGCTATTGGCGAATGACAGCTCAGTGACTCGGTCCGTCGTCCCCATAATCAGCGGCTCCGCCGCTGACGCCAAGACAGGGACAACAACCAATAGTCCCAGTACAAGCAAAACACCTAGCAGTTTCTTCATCTTATTTACCTCCTTAACATTGCAATTGCCTCTCTCCCTTCCTGCAACTATACAATACGTGCCAAACACCACCTCCCAACACAGCGCTTATCCCTTATGATGCAACAGGGAGAGCCCTGCTACTTACAATCCGTAGACTTATCGTCGTCTTTTTGGAGTGCTCCGGTATTATACCACAAAGTAAGTCAATTGTCAACCATCTGGTAATACACTTGACGTATGACAATTGGAGTGATATACTGTATGGTGAGATGGCAAAAATTAGGCTTGAGGGGTATCGGTGTGAGCGGTGCGGGCATGAGTGGGTGCCGCGCAACAAGGAAGAGAAGCCACTTGTATGCCCGAAGTGCAAGAGTCCATACTGGAACAGGCCCAGGGGATCTGACCTGTCGCATCGTGGGGAGCGGGAGAAGTGAGTGCAAAGCTTGATACGATCCAACATCGTGCCTGCATGGACCTCTTGTCTTCGACGACGGATGGCACGGCTCAATTGGTGGCATCTTCCACACCATACAACCTTGGCAAGGAATACGAAACACTGAAAGCACCAGTTTAGCAGCGTAGAGCCTCGACGGAATGTGTGCGCACCCTTTCGGGTGAAGGTTCACTAGGTGTGACGGGTTGGAGCCATATCAGACAAGGGCTGTCTCGTTCCGCTCGATGACCCTGCCATGGGCTGCGTTCAAGCGTTCAGCCGACTAGTCCAAGGGATAGACCTCTTCTACACGGTTTTCGAAATGCTAGACTTACTCAGCTCTACTCTAGCACTCGCACTATTCGATGTCAAACCCGCTTCCGTTTTCGCTTTGGGTTCACCAGGTCGCTAATCCCCTCGCCGATCAAACCGAACCCAAGCGACAGCGCAATGATCATGACCCCAGGGAATGTAATAAGCCACCAAGAACCGGATTGGAGAAATTTCTGCCCGTTCTGAATATCGTAACCCCAGTCCGGCGCTGGCGGCGGAAGCCCGAAGCCAAGAAACGACAGAGCGGCGACCGTGAGGATCGCGTCGGCGAGATTGAACGAAGAGACGGCCATGATCGCATTCACTGTGTTGGGGGCGACGTGGCGCACGATGATCCTGAACTTGCTCGCGCCCAGGGCACGCACCGCCTCTACGTATGTCGTTTCACGCACCTGCAAGACTTCGGCGCGTGTGACACGGAAGTACGTAGGGATGTATACAAAACCCACAGCCCATATCATCGGACCAAGACCCGCGCCAAACATCGCCACCAGCGTGATTGCCAGAATCATCGACGGGAAGGAATAGATCGCGTCCATTGTCAACGATAGGACACGATCGAGCATCCCGCCGGTGAAACCGGAGATCCATCCGAGAACCGACCCAATGGACATACTGAGAGCCACCGCACCAAAAGCCACAATGAGTGAAGCTTTACCCCCGGCCAAAACCCTGCTGAACACGTCTCGCTGCAACTGATCCGTCCCCATCAAGTGCTGCAGGGACGGCCCTTGGAGTCGAGGAGCGTCGCGATACTTCGTCGGGCTATAGGGGGTAAACCATGAGTACTGCGCAAGCGCCGTCACAACCAAGAATATGATGACAACAACTAGTCCTATCTTAAGAATAGTCTGACGCCGCATCGCATGCCGACTTCGCGACATCTTGTCGGCAATCCACCCCAATCCCTTGATCAGTCCGCGCACCATCTCAATACCTCACCCTTGGGTCGATGAATGAATAGGTAATATCGACAATCAAGTTGATGAGTGAGATAAATATCGCAATAAACACGATAGCCCCCTGAATCGCCGGCCAGTCGCGTGCCTCGATCGAACGCACAAGAAAACTCGCAATTCCCGGCCAGGAGAAGACCGTCTCGGTGAGAACCGCGCCCCCCATCAGAATCGCAAACTGCAGACCGAACACCGTTACAATCGGGATGAACGCGTTGCGCAACGCGTGCGACATGATGACTACTCGCTCTTTTGCTCCCTTGGCTCGCGCCGTCGTGACATAATCGGCATCGAGTACCTCAAGCATGCTTGCGCGGGTCATACGTCCGAGAAGTCCCGCTTGAGCGAACCCTAGCGTGACCGACGGTAGCACGAGGTGTTTGGCTACATCGGCGATCACCTTTCCGTTTCCGCTCATGATCGCATCGAAAAGGTAGAAACCCGTCTTAGCCTGAAAAGTGAACGCTATTCGCCCGCCGACGCGTGTGGCAACGGGCAACCAGCCAAGTTTGACAGCAAAGATTACCTGCAGCATCAGACCTAACCAGAACAACGGCACGGCAAACGATCCGATGTGGAAGATTCTCACGGCATGGTCAAGCGGGCGATCCGCCCACACAGCCGCAAGCAATCCCGTTCCAAACCCGAAGACCCACGCAAAGATAAGGCCGAAGAAGGCAAGCTCCAGCGTCGCCGGAAACCGCAGGAAGATCTCCGATACAACAGGCTTGCTCGTGCTATATGAATTACCGAAATCACCGCGAACGATATCACTCAGATAGTCCACGAACTGAACGGGTATCGGCCTGTCTACTCCCATCTTGTGGCGATACTCAGCCATCAATTCCGGAGAAACATTCCTCCCTCCAAGGATTGCCGTTACGGGATCGCCGGGCATAACGCGGAGAATAAGAAAGACTACGGTAAGAAGAATGAATAGCATAGGAATTGTCAACAACAGGCGTTGCAGGATATATCGCCCTATTCCACTCATACCAATCCCTTCTTCTTTTTGCTAGAATGCTCCTGAACTTGCAGGTTCGTAACCAGTATCAGACATAGTAATATCTTGTGCCAGTCAATACAAGCACAAACCGCACGATTGTGCGTGCTGTTTTGACTTCTCTTGACCTCTCAATTAGAATCTCCTCCGTCGCAAAGGGGGATTGCATGCAGGCTCACGAACTTCGCAAGCGATATATCGAGTACTTCGTCGAACAGGGACACCGACACGTTCCCAGCGCCTCTCTTGTGCCGAACGATCCTACGCTGCTGTTCACTTCAGCGGGAATGGTTCAGTTTAAGGAGATTTTCTGGGGACACGTTGACCCTGCCTTCCCTCGTGCAACCACCTATCAGAAGTGCTTTCGCACAACCGACATCGAGAACGTAGGTGTGACCGCTTACCACCATACGTTCTTCGAGATGCTCGGCAACTTCTCTTTCGGCGACTACTTCAGAGAAGGGGCGATCGCATTCGCGTGGGAGTTTCTCACTAAGGAACTCGGGATTCCGAAAGACCGTTTGTGGGTTTCGGTGTACGAAGATGACGATGAAGCATTCGCAATCTGGCGCGATTCGGTGGGCATCCCCACGGATCGAATCGTGCGTCTGGGAAAGGACCACAACTGGTGGGGACCGGTCGGTGACGCCGGACCATGCGGGCCCGATTCGGAGATATTCTTCGACTCCGGCGAGTCGGCGGCCTGCGGCTCGGATTGCCGGGGAGTTGCATGTGATTGCGATCGTTTCTCTGAGATCTGGAATCTCGTATTCATGGAATACGATGCCCGCCCTGACGGCACATTCGAGCCGCTAGTAAAGAAGAACATAGACACTGGCATGGGACTGGAGCGGACTACCGCAGTTTTGCAGGGAGCGAAAAGCAACTTCGACACCGACCTTTTTGTTCCCGTGCTGGATGCGATCGACGCTGCGGCGACGCAGAAGCTCGCCGACAAGAACAGGATCGATCGAAACATTATCGCCGATCACATCCGCGGTATCCTCTTCCTCATAGCCGATGGCGTACTCCCGGGGAACGAAAAACAAGGATATGTCCTGCGGCGCATTCTCCGGCGAGCGATTCGCTCCGGCGAGCGGCTCGCCCTATCGGCGGGAACGCTCACATCTCTCGTAGAACCGGTAATCGACACACTGGGGGCGGCATATCCGGAGATCATCGCCGCACGATCACTAGCAAAACGCGTCATCTCTCATGAAGAGGACGCTTTTCGCAGAACGCTTCACGCCGGAGAGCAACGCCTGGAACGCATCTTGACGGAACTCGTCGAGCAAGGCAAGGACACGCTCTCGGGACAGCTCGCGTTCGAACTGTACGATACGTATGGTTTCCCCAAGGAGATGACGAAAGAAATCGTCTCTTCGCAGGGGATAGCGGTCGATGAGGAAGGATTCCAGGAAGCAATGGCCGAGCAGAGAGAGCGCTCGCGAGGAAACGTTGACAACGTAACGTCACCCGCAAAGGGCGAACCGGATATTCCGGCGGGTGCCGATGCGACGCGTTTCACAGGCTACGAATCAACCGAGGACGAAGCCGTTCTCTCGAACGCGCTCGAAAAGGCAGGCGTTGTCGATCGGATGATATTCCCGTCGTCCCCATTCTATGCCGAGGCGGGCGGGCAGATCTCGGACACGGGAACGATTATGAATCTATCCCGCGAAGGGCGTGCCACGGTCATTGAGGTAAGCAAGGAGACCGGCGGAGTCTTCGTCCACCACGTGCAGCTCGAGGTAGGATCGTTTGAAAGCGGTGACCGCTGCCGGCTGACCGTCGATGCGCAGAAGCGCAAGCGGATCGCACGCAATCATACCGCCACTCACCTACTGCACACCGCGTTGCGCAGCGTATTAGGAGATCATGTGATCCAGGCCGGTTCGTACGTAACCGACAACGAGCTGCGCTTTGACTTCTCTCACTTTGAGAAGCTGTCCTCTGCTGAGACCGCTGCTGTCGAAGACATGGCGAACGAAGCGGTACTGCGCGACCTCGCGGTTGAAACCACTGAGATGTCTCTCGAACAGGCAAAGCGGTCTCAGGCAATGGCTCACTTCGAGGATGAATACCGGGGCAAGAAACTGGTACGTGTCGTATCAGTGGGTGATTTTAGCCGTGAACTGTGCGGCGGGACGCATGTCGAGAGAAGTGGCGAGATTGGGTTGATCAAGATTGTCGCAGAAGAAAGCGTGGCCGCTGGAACACGTCGGATTCGCGCTATCACTGGAGACGGCGCCCTCCACTGGATGCGAGAGCGCAACAGCGTCATCACGCGCTTACAGGATGAACTCGGTGAGGATCCGTTTGTCGGCCTCAGCCGCCTGCGAGACCAAGTAACATCGCTAGGCGAACAGCTGGCCGCGTTGAACAAGGCCTCACTTGCCGAGTCGTGCGACGATCTTCTCTCTCAAGGAGTCGACCTTGGCGCCGCCACGCTGTACCATTCCCTGCTTGATCTGAACGCCGATCAACTGAAGGAACTGAGCGATCTCGTCGAGGCGAAAGGATGCCCGGCCATTGTTCTTCTTGCTTCGGCGGCCGGTGACCGTGGCGCGATCGTATGTAAGACGACCGATGGCTTGCCTGTCGACGCCGGATCGATTGTGCGCACGCTGACCAAGGCCTTTGGCGGTGGTGGCGGCGGCACAAGTACGTTCGCTCAGGGCGGTGGCTTGCGCAAAGACGCCCTCAACGACGCCCTTGCAGAAGGAGTGCACTTAATCCGCGCCGCTCTCAACTAGCCTGCCAGGCGCACCGGCATGCAGACATAGAGGAATCCCTCATCCTGTGGGGAGATCCCATCCCCTGTCGGCTCAATCAGGCCCGCCTTTTCCGAAGTCGCAAGCCAAAGCGCAATATCATCGGAAGCCATCCGCTTGAGCACATCGATCAAGTACTCGGCCTTGAAAGAAATCTCGATCGCGTCCGATGGGACCTTGCCCAAGCGAACGCGCTCCTCCGCCTCTCCTTTCTCCTTGGAGGAAGAGTTTATCCTTACCGCGCTTTCTTCGTTCGTAACCCGAAGTGTCACCGCTCCCGACTCCTCAGCAGCGGTAATTTCTATGCGCTGAAGACTCGCCAACAATGCCTGTCGCTTGAACGTAAGGACAATCGGATTCTCCTTGGGGACCACCCGCTCAAAGTCAGGGAATTCCTCCGCGATCGTCTTTGCAACGAATGTCACGCCCCCCGCCTGGAAGAAGATCTGGCCGTCGTCGCGGTACAGATCCACCTTGTTGGTGTTGATCTGAGATAGGACACGATCGAGATCGGAAAGCACGCCCGCTTCGATCAAGAATTCGCCCTCCTCAAGAATCTCCTCCATCGGGAGTGTCTTCACCGCCAGGCGGTACCCATTGGTGGCGATCATCTTTGTCGATCCACCGCCGAGAATCATGTTCACGCCCGTCAGGCTGAGGCGCGTCGTTTCGTTCATCTTCAGCGCCGCAAACGCCGTCTGCTCAAGTCCCCGATGGAACTTGTCCACCTGCATTGTACCGATGCGAGTCGGCGGGAGGGGTGCGATATCCGGGTAATCCTCCACCGGGAGCGTCGGCAGGTCAAACAAAGTCTCACCGCAGCGAAGTTTGACGACCGCGCCGTCGTGCTCATCGGTCTTCATTGTAATGCGCTCATCTTCAGGGAGGTGGCTGGCGATCTTGGAAAGGATGGAGCCGTTCAGTACCACGGACTCGTCTTCTCCCTTGTTCTCGACCTTAAGCACGCAATGGACCGCTCGTTCCAGATCCGTGGCGTGAAGATGCAGCTCTTGTCCGCTCAACTCCATCTTCAGCCCAGAGAGAATGGGCATGCTGCTGCGAGTGCCGAGAGCGTAGCTTGCGAGCCTTACGCCAAACACCAACTCATCTTTCATGCATACAAAATCCATCGTTCTCCCCCTTAATGGCGCAAGTGATGATACTCATCATACACGATCGGTGGGCGTTGCCAAAAGTCACAGACCGAGGTGAGTTG
>Ga0307445_10000163_pt1 | contig 32455 bp, 28 predicted proteins | sample SalMarSW160330MG_FD_202147 | JGI IMG/M metagenome (GOLD analysis project Ga0307445, IMG submission 202147) | Salt marsh sediment microbial communities from the Plum Island Ecosystem LTER, Massachusetts, United States - SW1603-30 | ecosystem: Environmental > Aquatic > Marine > Intertidal zone >... | reverse complement strand
AACAGATTTAGCATATGGACAGAGAGGAATTATTTTTATATTATTCTCGCGTGCGAACTCAACAATTTTCATTAATATTTTTTTGCCAATGCTTTGTCCGCGATAAGCATCATTCACTTCAGTATGCTCTAAAATCATTTTTGATTCTCCAGCAGAGGTGTAGAATATTGCGCCCGCTTCTTTACCATCATCAATTGCGGCAAAGCGACCTTTCGTTCCATCTTTTGTTTGTTTAATCTCAATCATATTAATCATCCTTTATGCTTAATGCACCGGAAGGACATTTGGCAACCTGGTTGATTAGTCCATCTGTTGTTGCATTTTCCGGTTTTATCCAAGGTCTTTCTTTCGGATTGTAAACCAACGGCAAAGTTTTCACGCACACACCTGAATGCTGACATAGCTTAGGTTTCCAGACAATTGTAATCTCTCCGTTTGATATTCTTTTATTTTCATATCTTATGCTTTATTTTTTTACAGCTATGGTTATAATCAAACCTGAACAGCCTCACTGTTGATCAAATTTACCCTTTCGTTCTCATCCTTCAAAACCAGAGCATTATAAAAAGACAGTAAAGCAAAAATGCGAACAGATCGCTTCGCTGTTTGTATAAAATTTAGATTTTCAGCAATCCGCGAAAACCCCTGGCGGCATAGTAGGATTCTACTCCGTTGTGATAAACAAAGACCGTGTTATAGCGGCGATCACAAAAGATGGCTCCGCCGAGTTTTCTGATAGCAGCAGGTGTTTTTACCCAGCTCGATGTTTTTAAATCGAACTCGCCAAGTTTCTGCAGTTCACGGTATTGCTCTTCCGTTAAAAGCTCAATGCCCATGGCAGCAGCCATATTAACAGCACTGTCTTTGGGTTTATGTTCTTTCCTTTTCTCCAAAGCTTCATGGTCGTAACAAAGACTTTTGCGTCCTTTAGGACTTTCCTCAGAACAATCATAAAAAATATATTCGTCTGTTTCTCTGTTATAACTCACAACATCCGGTTCGCCGCCGGTTCTTTCCATCTCGTTTAGTGACCACAATTTCTGTTTATTTTTTTCCAGCCTTGCTTGTAGTTTAACCCAATCAATACCTTTGTGGCGATTCATGTTTTTCTCAAATCGAATTTTCAATACCCGGAGTATTTCTTCACTTTGTTTTGATGACAACTCTCTTTTAGTGTTATTATTTTTTTTCATTATCATTCCTGTTTTCTTGTCTTCAAGATATCAATATAAAATAACAACAGAAAGCTAATCTGCCTAGCATGCTTTATTGACTGAAATTTTGTAATAGACCGCAATAAAAAAAATCAACCACGCTGTAATCTATTATTTAGCTTCAATAAGCTATATATGTTATCGGAATTTTTTGATTGCTAATTATCAAGTGTCTATTGCTATTATGGTTTTGATGATATAACATTATTTTGTATCAATAATTATTAGAAAGGAAACGGGATATGAGTTTCAAAAATCTAATGGTTATTAAAGCAGTTGTCTGTCTTGTATTCGGGGTTCTGTTACTTGCTATACCTGATAAACTACTTTCAATTTTCGGTGCAACCCTAAGCGTTGGCGGCATGTTCACAGCCAGGGAATATGGTTCTTCTTTATTTGGTAATTTATTTCTTTGCTGGTTTGCCAGAAATGCAGCAGAATCTGACGCAAGAAGAGCAATTATAATTGCTTTATTTGTTTACGACCTTATAGCATTTGTTATGACTGTAATTACAGTTATTTCAGGAGTGCTTAATCCATTGGGTTGGTTAATTGTTTTTGTATACCTGTTCTTCACATTGGGATTTGGATACTTTTTGATTAAATCCCCTGTTGCTAAATCGGTTTAGTAGAATATTATAAATTCAAGACAGGTAACTTTGATGAAACAAAAACTATAGTGCTGATGCAGTAATGACAGTGAACAAAGCGCAATTAGTTGATTTGATTTTTTAATCATTAATAAATAGTCCCCTGTAAATCGAGAGGAAATTAAAGAGAGTCACTAAGTGTCCCTAAATTTTCAGTTGCCCACCCCTTGTCCCCTCTGTAGGCAGGGACTTTGTATCTCAAAATACATTATCATCGATTAGTTGTTCGCTCAAGACTTTCAGGGTAACGGGCTCCTTCTATTTTAATCTTAGCGGCAGCCTCATCAATCTCATTTAGATCATCTTCTGTAAGTTCTATCGACACTGATCCCATATTTTCTTCAAGCCGGTTTAGTTTTGTTGTGCCGGGTATAGGAACGATCCACGGTTTCTGTGCAAGCAGCCAGGCTAATGCTATTTGTGCAGGTGTTATATTCTTTTGTTTTGCGAATTTGTTTATCAAATCAACTAAAGCCTGGTTTGCTTTACGTGCTTCCTGTGTAAAACGCGGAAGAGCGCTTCGGAAATCGGTACTTTCAAATTTAGTATTTTCATTTATCTTTCCTGTAAGAAATCCCCTGCCCAGAGGGCTGAATGTAACGAATCCGATCCCAAGTTCTTCAAGTGTTTGTAAAGTTTCCTCTTCCGGTTTTCTCCACCAGAGAGAGTATTCACTTTGTAAAGCTGTAACCGGCTGCACTGTATGTGCCCGGCGGATTGTTTGAACGCCAGCTTCAGAAAGACCGAAGTATTTTACTTTTCCTTCCTTTATTAAATCTTTTACGGTTCCTGCTACATCTTCTATCAGCACTTTAGGATCGACACGATGCTGATATAACAGATCGATAACATCGGTTCTTAATCTTTTAAGCGAACCTTCAACTGCTTTTCTTATGTGTTCAGGACGGCTATCTAGTTCAGACCAGCGCGAGTTTGCTTCACTTTCATTTGCAGGTTTGAATCCGAACTTGGTAGCAATTATAACCTGGTCGCGTAAAGGAGCAAGTGCTTCACCTACAAGTTCTTCATTCGAATAAGGACCATAAACCTCCGCAGTATCAAAAAATGTTACTCCGCGTTCAACAGCAGTACGAAGTAAAGAGATCATCTCTTTCTTTTCAGGAAACGGAGGAAAAGCAAATGTCATTCCCATACAACCAAGTCCAATTTCGGATACTTCTAAGCCGCTCTTCCCAAGCTTACGTTTTTGCATTGTTCATCCTTTTCTTTTTAATATTAAACATACAACTCAAAAATAATGAAACAAATGATAGCCAGACATAGATAGAAGGCATATTTACGGATTCATTTTTTACTAAATAGATTATTATCATATCTAGAAAATTATAAATTCAGTTTCCTCCTGTTATTGAGTTCTGCATACATAGCTGAAAATGTTTGGCTGAAGCTTTAGGTAACTAAGCACCTTTTTTGAAATAGAACCTTAAATAGCTATACTACTATTATAAAAAACCTGTTTTAAATTCTTAAGATTAAGTTGTATTAATTTAGAACTTGGTTGTTCAATGGCAATAGGATTATAAATAGAATTTTCAAACACAAGTTGCTGAAATTCGCTACTCAGACTGGCTTCTAATAATAGAAAAAAATATGGACAGGATCGGAACAGATTTTATCGATATAGCAAATGGTCTTTTAGTCTTGTTTGCAGGACTAATCGCTATTGTAATTTCTCTGTTTCGATTAAAAAGTAAGGATTTCTCACTTTTCAATTTAGGTCTCTTCTGCACCATTTATGGCTTACGATGGTTAATGGAAACCCCAACTATGGTAACCTTGGTAGGATTCCCATTTACAGTTCCTTATTTCCATGCAGTTCTTACATACATTGTGGTTATTCCGCTTTCAGCATTTCTTGTTGAAGTATTTGGACGTGGATTATATGACTCTTTAATATGGTTTTTTCGCTCCACGATTTTATACGCAGTTGCTGCTGTAACTTTTGACTTTTTTAATGCGCGAACTGTATCAGATGCTTCCATCAATCCAATTGTGGTAGTTGTTTGGTGCCTTGTGACACTGGTTAATCTGGCATTCATAAAAAAACAAAAACAAAGTGAGTTAAATGTAGTACGAGCGGGATTTATTTTTCTTTTTATAACAGTAACCATTGATAACCTGATGAATATCAACTTTATAAGCTCAAATAGGCATCTGGAACACGGTGGTTTTATTGTTTTAATTTTTGCTTTAGGATATGTAGCGGTTAGACATTTCATATCCAACGAAAAAAAATTGCTTGCAATCAACCAGGAAATGGAAATTGCACGAAGAATACAGCATTTCAATCTTCCCGGTAATCTTCCTTCAATTGAAGGTCTGGATATTGCTGCCAGATACATTCCAATGTCAGCTATTGCAGGGGACTTCTATGATATTCAGCTTCAAGATAGAACTGGTGTCGGAATTTTGATTGCTGACGTATCCGGGCATGGTGTAGGAGCTGCACTAATTAGCTCTATGCTCAAGATAGCATTTGCTTCTCAGGCACATCACATAGCCGATTGCGCACTAGTGTTAAACGAAATAAACAATATCCTTCTGGGCAAGATAGAGGACTCATTTGTTACAGCATGTTCTCTCTTCATTGATTTAGAACAAGGAGTTATTCGTTATTCGAATGCGGGGCATCCACCACCTATCTTGTGGAAAAAATCTAAAAAGGAATTTCATAGTCTTTCACAAGCAGGGATAATCCTGGGTCCATTCCCTGATTCGTCCTACGAAAACTATGAACTGGATATTACGAAGGAAGATAGAATCGTCTTGTATACTGATGGAATGGCTGAAACAAAAAACAAAAGTGGCGAATACTTTGGAGATGATCGGATCCGGGAATTTGTTAAGGAACATTCTTCTGATTCAGCGGATCTTACCGCAAATAAATTTATCGATTTCCTTTTCAAGTGGTCGGGCAAAGCACCAGAAACATCACTTGATGATGATCTGACATTAATTATTATAGATATCATCAGCCTGCAACGCTAGCGAGCTTGTCCGAATAATGTCGTTACGAACTTGTTTCGGAATCTCACTCAATGGTTTTGGATAGATCAGATTTATCTTTAAACCAACTATCGAAGCTAAGTTTTTTATGATGTTCATAAATTAATTTCCCTAACCAGACTTCCCAAAGATAACAACGGAAAAGCCTATAAAAATTAATTGAACTTTCTATCGAGTGTTATAGGTTTACTCTTCTCGCTTTTCTTTTCTCTTTTAGCGGCTTTCTTTTCCTTTAAAGTTTTTTGCGGTGCTTTCTTAGTTACTTTTTTAGTGTTGCGACCTTTACTCATTTTATTTTCTCCTTTTTGTTAAAATTAATTTCTTTTGTCAAGGTTTTGATTAATTTTATGTTTATTAATTATTCTGTTCAAATACTCATGCAGACTAACGAATTAACTTTTAATAACCAAAGAAAACGGTGATATAAAAGATATAGATCAAGAGACAAGCTCAATCTAAACTTATATTGGAATTGTAAAAATTTTAATGACTTTTAACTAAGTCTTACACAATCCGACTACTTAAAATAGATCGATCGGAATCCTCTTTAAATGGTTAGTCAAGTGAATAAATCAACATTAAATAGTGAACTTAATGTTGATAATTAGTAACTATCTGGTAAACCTTATTACTATAATTCACCAAAATTAGTTTGCCAGTGAGTGCATGCAGCTAATCAATTCACTTACCTCAACGGTTGCTATACCGGACATGATATCAGACATTGCATAGGGAATAACCAACGTGTTATTATGGATAAGCGAACCACAACTGTAAACTACATTGGGTACATAACCTTCACGCTCACCCTCACGCGGGGTGATTAGTGGTTCATTAAGGCGCCCAATTATTTTTTCCGGATTCTCAAGATCAAGAAGTATTGCCCCTATACAATACTGCCGCATAGGACCGACACCATGTGTGAGTACCAACCAGCCTTCGCTGGTTTCAAGTGGTGAACCGCAGTTACCGATCTGAATGAATTCCCAGGGACTGTTGGGCTCCTGGATGATTTTAGACTCCTGCCAGAAATGTAAGTGATCGGAAAACATTATACGGTTGTTCTCGCCGTCCTGGCGAGAAAGCATAACATACTTACCGTTAATCATACGCGGAAAAAGTGCCATGCCCTTGTTTTGAACCGCTTTGCCGTTTAAAGTAATAATATTAAAAGTGATAAAATCTTTTGTTTTTATTAATTGAGGTAGAATACTAAAGCCGCTGTAAGCTGTATATGTTGCATAATATGTAGATTCACCATTATCATCAAAAAATTGGACAAACCTCGCGTCTTCTATGCCGCTCTTTTCACTTGAAGAGGTAGGAAATATCACGCGCTCAGATATTCCGTATTCGGTGTGGAATTTTACTTCATAATTGGATTTAGCCAGCCAGTAAACGATTCCTATTGTTTCTCTATCGAGGGGAAAATCTGAATGTAATCTAAGCTCGTTAATTCTTTCTTTAAGATTGTTATAACTAAACTCATCAGGTAATTGTTCGAGAACCCGGCTTGTTGTCTCGTTACAAACGTTCATTTCATTCAGCTTGAGCTGAAAGAGATGGAGGTCATAAACAGGGTTAAGTTGCATATTAGGAGTTTCTACAAATTCGCTTACGGGATCAAAAATAAACGAATTATTGCTGTCAATAATTCCGCTGCGAAAGCTAATAGATGAGATATGACCTTCCCCAACAGAGCGAAGGCTTATGATAAAACGAAGACTGCCACCAGGAACATTGGTTTGATCCGGATGCTGCACAATAGAGGGATTGAAAAGCCCCGCAGATTCAACCGAGTATTCCATTGTAAAATAGGCACCAATGAGCATTTTTTTTGTTTCGCTCAGCTCTTCATCCCGGGGAATATATTCGGCTACCGCATCATAGTGGTTTTTTAGCGCATGAGTGATATCCCTGTGACGATCAAAGAATTCGAAATGAATTCTTTTCATTAATTCCTCGGCTTCGTTTTCATTGAGACTCAAGACCCGATTAATGATTTTGGGAGTTCGGGAATTTTCAGGAACATGAAGACGTGTTATAACACGGGATACGTCACGATTAATTTTAGTCTTTTTCCTTCTAACTTGTGGTTTGCTATATTTTTTAGAGTCCATATCTCAGCTTTATTAAATTGGTTTATATTTCAGGCTTTATGTCAATAGTTTGCACTTCGATGTTGATTTTAAATCCTACTATATTCTCGAAATATCTAATTATATAATTTAATCAGGGAATTAATGATTTAAAAATACGGTTATGATATTTGGTGTCCACCTACAACGGCGATCTGGAATCTGACAGACAAAGTTGGACTAAGTCATCAATCACTGCTGTGCCGCAACACATTACTGTATCAGCACCGCCCCAATAAATTTTTACAGTACCATTGTCTTCAGGGACAACCCCACAAGTAAAGACAACATTTGGCACATAGCCGCTCACTTCCCAGGGATCCTCAGGCTGCAGTATCCACTTATCTGAAACCCCAATTATTTTTGCAGGATCATAAAGATCATGCAATGCCGCCCCTAAACGATATACTGCTCCAGCCATTGTCTTAAAAACTCCATGGTAAATATGTAGCCATCCCTTGTTGGTTTTGAAGGGCGGTGCTCCGGGCCCGATTTTCATTTCATCCCAATGATAGGGAACCGGTTTCATAATCACGCGAGAATCTCCCCAGTGAACCAGGTCGGGGGAATGGGAAATCCAGATAGACCATGGTGAAATTTCGGAATGCGGACGGTCAAGGCGTACATATTTTCCACCAAACTTTTGAGGAAAAATTACCACATTGCGAAGGTCGGCCTGGGTTATAAGAGCAATGCGTTCAACTTTTTCAAAATCTATGGTACGTGCCAAAGCAATTCGAACTCCATGAGGTGAATAAGCACTGTATGTAAGTAAGTAATAATCCTCTACTGGACAGATTCTCATATCCTCGATTCCGAACTCTTCATATTCTGCAAAAATGCTTTCGGTTGAAGGTTTAAGAAATGGTTTGGGACGAACCGTAAATAAAAAACCATCATCACTATCAGCCCTACCTATAATAGAGCGTCCATTGTGTTGATGCGATCTAAAAAGCATAATGTAACTACCATTGTGCTTCACTACTCCTGCATTGTGGACAGTGGCTACTGGATAGGGCACATCGTCTTTTGTGAGTATAGGATTTTTATCGTAACGTTTTATAATGGTATCTTGATTAGCCATATTCATTTTCGGTACTCCCTTTCTTTTTTCTTTTCAAGAATCATCTCATAGACCTGAACATATTCTTCAACCATCCGGTTGACTGTAAAATATTGTTCAACACGATGACGGCAGTATGCTCGGTCAATATCTTTTAAGCGTGCAACAGCGGCTATTGCTTCACTTACTGTATTTACGAGAAAACCGTCCTTACCGTTTTCAATAAGTTCTGGCATGCTTCCCTTATTAAAAGCGATAACCGGAGTACCGCAAGCCATAGATTCTATAACGGTCAGGCCAAAAGGTTCATTGAAATTTATGGGATGAAGAAGCGCGGTTGCTTTACCAAGAAGTTGGTTGCGCTTAACCGGTCCTGCACTGCCGGCATAGATCACATTGCGATTATCTAAGTGGGGTAAAATGTACTTTTTATAGTAGACTTCATCCTGAATGATTCCTGCTAATATCAGTTTTTTGTTACAAGCCATGGCAATTTCAATAGCCTCTTTGGGGCCTTTGTCATGATGAATGCGTCCGAAAAATATTAAATATTCATCCGGCTCAGGTTGAAAATCAAATTGATTTATATCTATACCGTGATGTATGGTTTTAATATAGTCGAGATCCGGCGATCGGTCGGCATCGCTGATGGAAACATAGAACACTTTGCCGTTATATTTTTTATAAACCGGTAGAATCCCGGGAGACGAAAAGCCATGAATAGTGGTAACTACCGGGGTAGTGACAAGACCGGTATATGTCAAAGGTAAAAAGTCAAAATTATTATGGATAATGTCAAACTCTTCAGCATGTTCAAAGAGTTCTGAAATGTGCAGGCACTCCCAAACTTTTGGTATAATGGAGAGATCTTCTTCATAACCCCGTGTACAAACAGAATACAGTTTACCACTGGTTTCAGAATCACCGGTTGCAAACAGGGTAACTTGATGACCTCGCGAAACCAATCCCTCGGTTAAAAGAGATACAATGCTTTCCCACGGACCATAATGTCGCGGTGGTGTGCGCCAGGCAATAGTCGAGAGCATGGCAATTTGCATGAATAATCCTTCAGCTAATCGGATTTTTGTGACGACGGTTGTTTCAGGATTTCGTCGGCATAAAGCTTTTGCAATGTCATCAGCGAAAGCAGCCAGGCAAGAGATGACTCGGCGCCTTCATTCTGGTTTATGCCGTCAGACATCAATCCATCCCGGCAGCCGCCGGTTTTAGGATCATAGAGCGGCAAGTTGAGGTCATTGTGCCCGAGAAACCAATTGAAACACATCACTGCATTGTCGAACCATGATTTATCCCGGGTAATGTTAAAGGCTTCGATACAGGCTTCGATCATCGCATTAGCTTCAATAGGTTGTTGATCAAAACGGGCTTTGGTTTCCCCTTCTTTATACCATCCATTACTACCAATTGGTACAAAATGACCATCTTCAGTTTGGATAGTGATTAGCCACTTGAGGGACCTAAGCCCTATATCGATCATATCGCTACGCTGCATCCATTGACCTGATAAGAGCAAGGCATGGGGAAGTTTCCCATTGGCATAGTTCAAAGCACTTTCAAGCCAGGGCCAACCGTCTGTTGCATAGTTTTTAAACTGATCGAAAAGCCTGTCAGCAAGAACCTCCCGGGTTCTGCGCACATCACTATCGCCGGAAAATTTTTCTAGATAGGCATGGATTCCTACCAGGCAAAATGCGATAGCACGCGGTGAAAGAAAATTCTCGACAGCTCGTAGTGCCTTGTTGAAAAGGGTCGTGCTCATTGCGAGTTGCCCGGGACTTTGAAGAAAAGCCACTGCTTTACCAAGACACCAGAGAGCTCTGCCATGGGCATCTTCGGACCCGATTTCCTCCTTCCATTGCCGCGAATAAGTCATGAAATTGCGAAAACGCCCATTCTTTTCATTAAAGGAATACAGAAGAAATCCGAGATAATGACCGATGAGAAAATCAAGTCCTAAGCCACTTGTTGGCAGATATTTCTGACACATAGCTGCAACCAGCAGAGCTCTGGCATTATCATCGGTACAGTAGCCATGAGTACGATCGGGAATGGTATAATTAGCATGTTGTAAGAGACCGGTATCATCAGTAAGGACCTTCAGGTGATCGAGCTTGATCTCCGGGAGCTCGAAATTCGTGATGGCTTTAATGTTTTCAACATAGGAATGTCTGGGACGAGGATTCCGAGTGCGGTTCTGCAGCACTTCACTGAAAACCTGAAGGTATTTTCGGGATACTTCCTTCCAAATCGCTTCACGACTGAATGTATAGGCTTTTTTGCGCATAGCGTGTCGTTCAACGTCGTTGTCCAGAAGGTCTACGATTTGTTCCGCTATAGCATCCGGATTTCGGAAGGGTACAATTCGGCCCCGGTCTTCGGCAAGCATCTCGGTGGCATACCAGTACGGAGTTGAAATGATGGCCTTTCCTGTGCCCATGGCATAGGCAAGAGTGCCGGAGGTAATCTGGGCTTCTTCAAGATAGGGTGTTACGTAAATATCAGCAATGCCGAGAAACTCACATAATTCTTTTAGTTCAACAAAACGATTTTGAAAAATAACGTACTTGCCGATATCGAGTTTGCGCACAAGTTGCTGAAGCATGATACGGTATGCATCCCCACGTGATTTCAAAATATGCGGATGTGTTGCACCCAGAATAATATAGACCACGTCAGGATGTTTTTTAATAACCGTTGGAAGTGCCTGCAATACATTTTCGATACCTTTATTTGGAGAAAGTAATCCGAATGTAATCAGCACCTTTTTGCCTTCTACACTGAACTTGTCTTTATAGAAGCTTGGATCAATAAACGGTGTATCCGGGATGCCGTGATGAATAAAGGTAATTTTATCCTCAGGTACAGCATAAATATTTTTGAGGAAGTCTGATGCCTTACGGCTCATCACGACCAGTTTGTCAGACAGGTCGGATAGCTTGCACATGACGGCACGATATTCCGGTGCGGGATCTCTCAAAACAGTATGTAACGTAGTAACTACCGGCATGCGCAGATCACCCAAAAGTCTCAGCAGATGACTGCCAGCCGGACCGCCGAAAATACCATATTCATGCTGCAGGCAGACAATATCCGTCTGACTGATATTGAGAAATTGAGACGCGATGCTGTAATCGGTAAGTTTGTTCTGATTAATCTCAAATCGTACTTTTTCAGGATATGGATATCCCTCTGGCCTGTCATTCATGACAACAGCCCAGCAATTTATATCGGGTGCTTCGGTAGATAAAGCATCAACAAGATCAGTAGTGAATGTTGCAATACCACACTGACGGGGTAAATAGTTACCAATCACAGCAACCGAGTTGATTTCATTATAATATTGAATAACAGATGCCATACTTGTCAGCTGAAATTAATCTAGACTTTAAAATAAGAGTGCCTGAAATGACAGTCAATTTAATGAAAATATCAAAAGTTGAATAATAGAACAAAAGAAATAAATCCCGATACTTTTGATCTTTGCTAACTAAGAGAGATTTATGACTTTACGAAGAATTTTAATCCTGAACATCTTATTGAATCCCATTATAATTTTCTTTAACAGGCTTCCAAAATAAAACAGAGAGTTTGATGCCGTCCTGATTTTGCTTTTATAATCTAAAGAGATAAAGTGCCATTTATATTATCAGGAGTAGTGACTATAACGAGAAAACCAGTTAAGTGATTGAAGTTTATCTATATTATCTTTTACCTCATTTGAACAGAATTAACATCCACTTTACTAATTGAATCTTCGATCGAGTGTTATCGGTTTATTCTTCTCATTTTCCTTTTCTCTTTTAGCAGCTCTCTTTTCCTTAATCGTTTTTTGCGGTTCTTTCTTAGATACTTTTTTAGTGTTTCGACCTTTACTCATTTTATTTTCTCCTTTTGATTAGATTTGATTTTCCCGGTTAAAGTTTTAGTTATTCTCATTTCTTTTTTATTTATCTTGTTCAAGCCACTCAGGCATCCTGATAACAAACTTTTAATGACTAAAGCAAAAGACAATAAAAAAATGTATGATTAAAAATATGTAAAGTAAATAGTGCATAAGGATGAAAAAGGGATTACATCTTTTTAATGAGCCGGTACCTTCAGAAAGGATGCGGCGAAATAACATATGGTTCATTTTTTGAAATCATCTTTCTGAATTTCCTTCTCAGCATTCTCCCAATCCTGAACAGATCGTCCATCTTTGCTTCCACCTTCTTCATAGAGTTCATAAGCTCGTTTAGCAATCTTCGGTGTCAAATTGGATGGTGTCTTGACTTTGACCGAATCAAAAATTCGGTAAGCGAGCAATTTCAAACGGTCATTCAAGAGAAACCAGGTAAGAGCATAGCCCCAAACGAACGCTGCCCAATCCCAGCCAAGCGGTGTCATAAAAAATCCATAAACAGCTATCAACGTCGCAATGATTTGGGTACCAAGAACCGCAATCCATAGAATACGCGCGGGGCGAATGGACCAAAACGGACCGCGTGTACGAGTGAGAAAAATCGTCAGATGGCCGGCTACAGACAACTTCAAATACATCAGTGTTTGAATGTGCACTCGGTCGAGATGAAAGACCCGCTCACCGAGATAAAACAAACCAAAGGCAGAGACGACACCAATAACACCCAGCACTGTGGAAATTCCAAGCACCATACGCATATTCCATGCTTCAGGTTGATCTTTGTAATGAACGTTATCATAAGCAATGGACAGAATAGCACCATCGTTTAGAAGCGCCAGCATCACAATCATTACCGCCGTCAAGGGATAAAAGTTAAAAATCAAAATCGAAAGTGTCATGAAGAATAGCACGCGCAGCGTCTCGGCAATTCGATAGATTGCATAACTGTTCATCCGCTGGAAAATTTTTCTGCTCTCTTTAATTGCATCAATAATCACTGACAGACCGGGCGTCGTCAGCACGATAGCAGCTGCCGCACGCGCCGCATCTGTAGCGTCCGAAACAGCAATACCGCAGTCGGCTTTTTTCAGTGCCGGGGCGTCATTCACCCCATCGCCCGTCATTCCGACGATGTGACTGCGTTTTTGCAGTACATCCACAATGTGAAACTTATGTTCGGGAAATACCTGCGCGAAACCATCGGCATTTTCGATGGACTCGGAAACCTCCGTTGTCTCTTTCTTTTTCGAGTCGCCAAGGCTGGCGGCATCGAGAATGTTTGCGCCCATATCTAATTTTTGGGCTGTTTCTTTGGCTATGGCAAGTGCATCGCCCGTAACCATTTTTATAGTAACACCCATTTCTCCAGCAGTTTTGATTGTTGCTTTTGCATCTTCACGCGGCGGATCAAACAAGGGCAGCACGCCAACAAACTTCTATTGCCCGTCACCCTCGGCTCGCGCCACTCCTAAAGAACGAAAACCACGCTGCGCAAATTTGTTAACGGCTTTCTCTACAGCGGGCTTCACCTGAGCGGCATCAGCCGACAATTCTAAAATCACCTGCGGCGCTCCCTTGGTCACCTTGAATGTTTTTCCGTCTTTGGTTTTGACAGTGGCTTCGGTACGTTTATGCACAGAGTCGAACGGCTGGAAATGAATCACTTCATAAGCCTTTAACGAATCCTTGTCTTTTAATCCGCCCAGAATAGCCAAATCAATGGTGTCGTTGTTTTCAGCACGCGATGCAAGCGCACCATAAAGGATTACTTGGTCAGCGGGGATATTGTTCACGCTGAAAGGATCGCCCAACGTTAGTTTATTCTGGGTCAAGGTACCGGTCTTATCTGCGCATAGCACATCCACGCCTGCAAGTTCCTCAATGGCTACCAACTTACTCACAATTGCCTTTTTTCTTGCGAGCAGTCGTGCACCAACTGCCATAGTTACCGACAAAACTGTAGGCATCGCTACAGGAATTGCAGCCACAGTCAACACCAGAGCAAATTGCAACGTAGTGAAGATAGAATCACCGCGGTAGATCGCGACAGCAATAATCACTGCTACGAGAGCCACAGCCAAAATGATCAAGTAATTGCCAATCTTTAAAACCGCCTTTTGAAAATGGCTGACAGTGTGTACCTCCTGTACGAGTTGTGCGGTCTTGCCGAAATAAGTGTTCGTACCAGTGGCATAAACAAGAGCGCTTATTTCACCACGACGAATAATCGAACCGGAAAATATTGCTTCGCCGGATTTGTGTTCGACTGGTAATGACTCACCTGTCAATGCTGATTGATCAACTTCCACCGGATCGCCATCCAACAAACGCGTATCAGCTGGAACAATATCACCCAGGCGTAATCGGATGACGTCGCCAGGCACCAATTCACGCGCAGCGGGAGTGATCCATTTCCCATCACGTTTTACCCGTGCCTTGATCGCCAGTTTTGCTTTCAGTGCGGCGATAGCATTACCCGCTTCTCGTTCTTCCCAGAATCCGACTACAGCATTTGCAACAAGTAAAAGGAGGAGGATGAAAAAATCCGGCCAGTGCTGAACCACGCCCGATAGAATTACCGCTCCTTCAATCATCCACGGGATAGGTCCCCAAAAATAAGTTAGGAATTTCAGGAATAGATTAGTTTTCTTTTCTTCAATTTCGTTAGATCCATATTGTGCTATCCGTTTTTCTGCTTCAGCTTGACTGAGACCGTCCGGCGAAGACTCCAATTTTTTCTCCACCTCCGACAAAGGTAGAGATTTCAAATCGTCCTTCGCTTTTGGCTTTTCAGTACTCGTTTTCATAATGTTCATTCTTTCAATGTTTAAATTTTCGAAATCTTGAAGGTTATACCATTTCTATTAGTAGCCGGCAATGGGAACTCGTTCATATTTCTGTACAAACTTACTATTGAATAGTTCACTTACACTACGGAAATTTCAGCTCATGTGCGGAATGTTGAGTTTTACGACTCCTTCGATCGCGTTGACGTCCAAGGATGCTTTCTATCATACTTATTAATTTGTCGATAGCACCATCGAGAGCCTGGTTTAAGGTCGCTGCATGGTCTATGACTACGATGGGCTGACGTCCTTCGAGACGTGCTTCAAGCATGCAGCGTTTGTCGTTCTTACCGCTCTTGTTACCGTTCTCATCGCTTAAATGGACTTGCACACTCGTAATATGATCGCTCATTCGATTTAATGCACTCTTAATTGTGCTGCTGAACTTAGTAATTAGAGCCACATTACCTTGGATATTATGGTCGGTATTTATTTTAATATTCATGTTTTTCTCCTGTTGTTATTGTGATTACTCCATTTCCAATTCCGAATTTCCGGCATGTCCTGTCCATATTTATCAATATATTTTTTGTGATCCAGCAGTTTATCGCGGAGGGACTGTTTAACGTAAGCTGCGCGCGAACCTAAACCCGGCACACGGTCAATCACATCGCCAACAAGGTGGAAACGATCCAGTTCATTCAGCACCACCATGTCGAATGGTGTGGTAGTAGTTCCTTCTTCTTTATACCCGCGCACATGAAAGCGTTCCTGATTTGAGCGACGGTAAGTTAGACGATGGATCAGCAGTGGATAACCATGGAAAGCGAAGATGACATGCTTGTCCTTCGTGAAGAGAGTATCAAAATCTTTATCGCTGAGTCCATGGGGGTGCTCGCTCTTCGGTTGAAGTGTCATTAGATCTACCACGTTTATAACTCTGACTTTAAGATCCGGGAAGTTTTGCCGTAATATTTCAACAGCAGCCAATGTCTCAAGTGTAGGGACATCACCGCAGCATGCCATAACAACATCAGGTTCTTCACCTTTGTCATTACTAGCCCATTCCCATATACCGAGTCCGGCAGTGCAGTGCTTAACAGCAGAATCTATGTCCATCCATTGCAGTGCCGGCTGTTTACCAGCGACAACAACATTAACATAGTCGCGGCTGCGTAAGCAATGGTCTGTTACCGACAGCAGTGTGTTGGCATCCGGCGGCAAATAAACCCGGATAATGTCTGCCTTCTTGTTAACTACGTGGTCAATGAAACCGGGATCTTGATGGCTAAAGCCATTGTGGTCCTGTCGCCATACGTGTGACGAAAGCAGATAATTTAAAGAGGCAATTTTTTGACGCCAGGGAATTTGTTGAGCAACCTTGAGCCACTTGGCGTGCTGGTTAAACATCGAATCAATTATATGAATGAACGCTTCGTAACATGAGAAAAAGCCGTGCCTGCCTGTAAGCAAATAACCCTCAAGCCAACCCTCACACTGATGTTCGCTCAACATTTCCATAACACGTCCATTCGGTGCAACGTGATCGTCAATGGGAATTATTTCCGCAGTAGAGCATCGGTTCGTTACCTCGAACACATCTCCCCATCGGTTCGATGCTGTTTCGTCCGGGCTAAAGACACGAAAGTTGTTTGTGTTTTGTTTCAGCACGTCGCGGATAAACTTACCCTGAACACGCGTGGCTTCTCCTTCAACAACGCCGGGTTTAGTTACCTTTAAAGCATAATCACGGAAATCAGGCATTTTTAATCCTTTAAGAAGAAGCCCTCCGTTTGCATGCGGGTTTGCTCCCATTCTCCTTTCGCCTTTAGGTGCTAACTCGGCAAGTTCAGGAATTAGCCTGCCGCTTTTATCAAATAATTCTTTTGCTTTGTAACTCTTCATCCATTGTTCAAGCACTTTCAAATGTTCAGGCTTCTTCACAAAGTCCGTAATCGGTACCTGGTGCGCGCGGAAAGTGCCTTCGATCGGAAGTCCATCAACTACTTTCGGGCAAGTCCATCCTTTAAGAGTACGGAATATAATCATAGGCCATTTCGATCGTTCCTTAAAACCTTTGATTCGTGCTTTAGTTTGGATATCCTTAATTTCGGTGACAACCGTATCAAGAGTAGCTGCCAAGATTTGGTGAAGTTTTTCGGGGTCGTCTCCTTCAACAAAATATGGTTTGTATCCGTAGCCGCGAAAGAGCTGATCTAATTCCTCATGGCTGATGCGTCCAAGCACAGTTGGACCTGCTATCTTGTAACCGTTCAAATGCAGGATAGGAAGTACGGCTCCATCACAAACCGGATTGAGAAATTTATTAGAGTGCCAACTGGTAGCTAAGGGACCGGTTTCCGACTCACCGTCGCCCACAACACATGTAACTATCAGGTCGGGATTATCGAAAGCTGCGCCATAAGCATGCGATAGAGAGTATCCAAGTTCTCCGCCTTCATGAATAGAGCCGGGCGTTTCAGGCGCAACATGACTCGGAATTCCGCCCGGAAAAGAAAATTGTGTGAACAGTTTTTTCATACCCTCTTCGTCTTGGGTGATATTCGGATAAACCTCGCTGTAAGTTCCTTCCAGATAAGTGTTGGCAACAATTCCAGGCGCACCATGACCCGGGCCGATAACATATATCATATTAAGGTCGAATTTTTTTATAGTTCGATTGAGATGAACATAGATAAAATTAAGTCCGGGCGTAGTACCAAAATGACCAAGCAGCCGCGGCTTCACGTGCTTCAACTTCAATGTTTTTTTTAATAATGGATTATCAAACAAATAAATCTGACCAACTGAAAGATAGTTGGCGGCACGCCAGTAGGCATTCATCTTTTGCAAAAGTTCTTGAGATAGTGGGTTATCCTTTGCATTAGTCTTTTTCTTTTTGACAACAATGTTTTCTTGAAACCCTTTTCTTACTTCCTTAACTAATTTCTTTTCAGATACTTTTTTTGTTTTCATGTTCGTGTTCCATTTCAAAATTAAGATTTAAAATTTGGCTGACTGTTTTAGCTATCATCAATTCCTCGTCTGTATGAATAACGCGCACTACTGCTTGTGCGGTATCTTTTGAAATAATAGGGGCGTTAGCTATATTTTGTCTTTCTTCAAGCTCGATTCCAAGAAATCCCAACCCTTCACAAATGCGGGAGCGAATGACCGGGCTTTCTTCACCAATACCGCCGGCAAAAATAAGAGTGTCTAATCCGCCGAGTACAGCAGCATAAGCTCCAATCCATTTCTTTGCTTGGTAGCAGAATAAGGCCACGGCTTCCGCCGCACGAACATCATCTTTTTCCTTCGAGAGCAAATCCTGCATGTCGGAACTTGTTTCAGAAATACCGAGGAGACCAGAGTCATGATTAATTAGCTTGTTGAATTGTTTAGGTGTGAGATTCTCCGACTTCATTATGTACCAGGCAACTCCCGGATCCAAATCACCGGGACGGGTGCCCATGGTAAGTCCTCCGGCAGGTGTAAAACCCATGCTGGTATCAATGCTCTTACCTTCGTTGACGGCAGCCAAACTTGCACCGCTGCCTAGATGAGCCAGAATCACGCGGCCTTGCGCTGCTTTTGTACCTGCAATACGAGCGAGTTCTTCGATGAGATAAGAATAGGACAAACCATGAAATCCGTACCGCTGGATTCCCAATGCTTCGAAGCGGCGGGGGATAGGCAAGATTCCGGCAACACGCGGCATGGTATGGTGAAATGCGGTATCGTAACAAACCACTTGCGGTATTTTAGAATAACGCTGCTGCATCGCTTCGATCAATTCAATCTCAGCAGGCAGATGATCCATGTCGTACGGGCTGATGCGATGAAGTTCATTCACTAATTCCTGCGTAATGGGTTCGGGTTCCGTATGATTCAAACCAAAAACAACTCGATGTCCGACTCCTTTGATTGAAGAAAAATCAATCTTTTTTTCCAGCCAGTCAATCAGAAAATTTGCTGCCGACCTGGTGTCGGAGGATTCAAGAATGAGGCTGTCTTTATGTTTCCCGTTTGATTCGCTGAAAGTTAAATTAGTACTTGGCAAACCGACACGGTCAACGCTTCCATCAAACCTTTTTTTCAACGATTTTCCCGTCTGGTACAGAGCGAACTTGATGCTCGAGGAGCCGCCGTTAATCGTCAGTATAAACAGTGCGTCCTGTGGGCGTTGGATCGATATTTTATTCATGCAGATGTATCTCCCGTTTTGTTAGTCGGTATATACCCTCGATGGTCACTGCCAATAATATCATTGCAGCCAGCACCCACAACTTCGTTGGCCCGGTCTGCGCCGTTTGCCAAACCAATGCGCACAACGCTACCAGACACGCGACGGCTCCGACTGCTGAAATCCAGCCGCGGCTTTTTGTATGTGACGCCTTCAGCGCATTAGCGGTGTTCACGGCGGCGAATATCAATAGAAACCCTGCACTTCCCAGTGTAGAAATACTGGTCAGGTCAAATGCGTTAGCGACGAATAGAGTTAGGCCGGCAGTGATCAACACTCCTTCCACAGGCTTACCCCAGACTTTCCGTTCAAGGGTTGCTGGCAATTCACCGTCTCGCGCGATACAATAACTCAACCGTGCTGAGCCGTATAGCGTTGCATTGATTGCTGAAGCTGTTGATAACATTGCTGCAATCGCGATTAGCGTAAAACCGGCCTGCCCGAGAAAAGGACGCGCCGCTTCCGCCAAGGCGAAATCTTTGGCTGCTACGATCTTGTCCACCGGGAGATTACCCACGGTGACCAGAGATACCAGCACATACAAAGCTAATACGAATCCGACTGCCGTATAATACGCGCGGGGCAGAGTTCGAGCTACATTCCGCACATCATGTGCGGTGTTGGCGATTAACTCGAATCCCTCGTATGCAAGAAAGATAATCATTCCCCCTGCTGCTAATTGTATAGAAGGAGACCATGAGCCGGTCGCAACACGGGAGACATGGATACCGGCAAAACCGACGCCGACAAAAAACAACAGAATTGCTATTTTCAATCCCACTATCCAATTTTCCGCTTTGCCAATTACCCCGGCGCTGAGGAGATTTAGTCCGGCAATCAAAATCACGGTGAGACTAATCAGTACATGTTTGCCGTTCGCCTGCCAAGCCGCCGGCAAAAAGGTCGATCCATAACTTCCAAACGCAAAGGCGTACAACGACAGCATCACTACATAACTTAACCACAACAGCACGTTCAAACTGCCGGTTAACATACCGGCTCCGAATGCACGGTCCAAAAACGTAACCGTCCCCCCGCGGCTAGGATAAGCAACTGAGAGTTTTGCGTAGGAATAGGTTGTTAGCAACGCTACAATACCCGCCAGTGCAAAGGCCTCTGGCGTGCCGCCGTGTGCAAGTTGAACAGCCAACCCAAGCACCGCAAAAATCCCACCCCCAACCATCCCGCCGACTCCGATGGCCACCACTGCCCAAAACCCAAGTCTGCCTTTGTCTGCTTTGCTCATATTCATTTTGTCTCTTTTTTTATAGATAACCGGTTTGTCATCACGCAGCTTCCAATCCAAATGAAGCTAGTTTCGCACACGTGGACTCGTAATCCGTGTGAAGGATACTTTTAATCCCTAAGCTTTCTGCGATCTTGACGAACATCGGTGTGTTCTCTATATAAAGTACTTGCCCAACAGATGATTGAGCCGTGTCCAACACAAGCCGAAAGATGTCAATGTCTGGTTTTCGTAAGTGTACATAGCAAGAAGAAATAAAAAAATCCACAAACTCGTCCAACTTGAATTTGCGAATCCGGTAGGCATTCAATTCGCGTGCTTCATTGCTGACGACGATAATCTTCAAGCCATACTTTGTTTTGAGTTTGCGAACTAACTCAACCATCTGGAAATACGGATTAGACTGTGCGAACATAAATTTCTGAAACTGAACCGGAGTAAACGACCGCTTTTCATAGAATACTACATGGTTCAAGTATTCTTCAATAGTGAGCTTGTCCAGCTCGTATGTGTCAAAAGACTGGTTGTGCCTACTTTCCATCTCTTCCGGATTCAAGTCAAACTTTTTGACCGCCTGTTTTCGGGACTCGTGATTCCATCCATCGGTGAGCAAAACACCGCCGATATCTACAAACAAATATTTAATTTCGGTATTTTTTTTCATCTTGGCTCCATATCCATAATGTTTTTTAATCACAATCCTCTATTCGAAATAGTATCAACTCTGCCAAAGGATTTGCGCCGCTTCCAGCGGAATAGCAATTCCGTCATATCGCGGTATCACTCTTGCCGTATAATCTGTTGCAGGTCGGCTTGCCAGTACTTGCACACCATAGAGCCATCCGTTTGCAATGTCTTTCGATTTACTAATGAGTTTCATCTCCTGCTTTACCGGAGTACCGTCATTTATACCATCAGCATAAAGTTCCACTCTAACTGAATCCGGTTCGATGTGGTTTAGATACACCTTAACTTCGAATACATACTGCTGTCCTTTGGTTTCAAATTTTATTTCGCCGAAACGTATTGCCGCCCAATTTTGTTCCAGAGTATCCTGCCAGTTTAAATACTTTTTGCCCTCTGCACCTTTACCTGAAGCACGCTTAAGATAGGACGCAGTAGCTGGAAGATAATACTGCCCGGTATACTCCTGGACAGTTCGGTTGGCTGAGAAACGAGGCGTTAAAATCGCCATGCTTTCGCGAATACGTGCTATCCATGCTTTAGGAATACCATTTTCATCACGATTATAAAATTCGGGAATAACCTCTTGCTCGAGAAGGTCGTAAAGTGCATTTGCTTCGGCAGCGTCCCAAGCCGGATCATCGCCATGTTCCTTGCCGTCTCCCAGCGCCCATCCGACTTCCGGTGTATATGCTTCTGCCCACCAGCCGTCAAGCTCCGATAGATTGATTCCGCCATTGACAAGAACTTTCATGCCGCTGGTTCCGCTTGCTTCCCACGGCCGCCGCGGTGTATTAATCCAGACATCCACGCCCTGTACAAGATGCCCGGTTAAATGCATATCATAGTCGCTAAGGAATACCGCATGCCGGCGCACCTCATGTTGACGGATAAAATGCACCCATTCCTGAATCAGTTTTTGCCCGGCCAGATCTTGCGGATGGGCTTTGCCGGCTATAATGAGTTGTACGGGATGCTGCGTGTTGCACAACAGGCGAATAAGTCGCTGCGGGTTATGCAACAGAAGATTCGGTCTCTTGTATGTCGCAAAGCGGCGTGCGAAACCGAGTGTTAATGCGTTTGGATTAAATAAATATTTCGTATCGTTAACTATTTCGGTCGATGCGCCTGACTCAGCAAGCTGCCTGGACAGCCGTTCACGAGCATATTCAACTAAAGACTTGATGGCCACAGTACGAAATTTCCAGAGCTTTTTATCGGAAATACGGCGAATGTTCTTATTCAAATTTTCCGTCGTTCCCAGCCAACGTTCTTTTCCGCAAGCCTCAGTCCAAAGCTCGTCGGCTGCCGCCGAATCCCATGTAGGCATATGTACTCCGTTTGTTACGAACCCGACAGGCACTTCATCTACCGGCCAGCGCGGAAAGATAGATTCAAAAAGGTGACGGCTGACTTGACCATGCAAGCGGCTTACACCATTCACAGCCCCGCTCCCGCGTACCGCCAGATAGGCCATATTGAAACTTTCCGACGAGTCTTTAGGATTCCGTCGGCCCAGAGCCAGCAAATCTTTAAGCTTTATGCCGAGTTTCTTTTCTGCATAACCGCCTATGTATTGATGGATTAGGGTCGGAGTAAAACAGTCAAAGCCTGCAGCTACAGCCGTGTGGGTGGTGAAAAGATTTCCGGCTCGAGTGACATATAATGCGGCTTTAAATGACTGACCTGTTTCTTCCATGAAACTTCTTGCACGTTCCAGAACTGCGAAAGCAGCGTGTCCTTCATTTAAGTGGCAAACCTCCGGATGGATATTGAGAGCGGCGAGCAGGCGCCATCCTCCGATCCCGAGTATGATCTCTTGCTTAAGCCGCAGCTCCGGCCCGCCTCCATAAAGCTCGCTTGCAATACCTCTATGAGCCGGAAAGTTCGCAGTGTCGTTGGTATCAAGCAAGTAAAGCTTAATTCTGCCGACCTGCACCTGCCAGGCGCGCAGCCACACCGAATAACCCGGAAGTGCAATTTCCAGACGCAGCCAATCCCCATTCGGTTTTAAAAGAGGTGTTATCGGCAATTGTCCCGGGTCGTTATATGGGAACAGTGCCTGCTGAGCTCCATCATTATCAATTATCTGGCGAAAATAGCCCTGCTGATACAGCAGTCCCACGCCGATCACCGGTACGCCCAAATCGCTGGCAGCTTTAAGCTGGTCGCCGGCAACATTACCGAGACCGCCTGAATATATTGGCAGCGCCTCGCTCAACATGAATTCCATGCTAAAATAAGCGATGCAGGTTAAAGAAGTCTTCGGATAATTTTGCTGAAACCACGCTGGTAATTCTGTGGCTTGATTTTTTATTTTGATTAGGTTATTTACTTCCTTACGAAACAAAGGATCCGCTAACTTGCTCTCAAGCATATCGCGCGAGACAGTCTGAAGTATTACCCATGGATTTTGAGTAAAGTCCCACAGCGCGGGATCCAGTTTTCGCCATACTTCGTCGGCGTAATGGCTCCACGACCATCGCATATCCAATGCAAGTTCGGCCAGGGAATCGAATCCATCCACATCAGTTGGTAGAAAAGAGTACAGCTTTTTAATATTCGTTTTTTCGTTCATCTTCGTTCTTCGTTGCAATTGTTATGGTAGATCGTGATGGGGTTAATATCTCTTTCTATAAAATAACCAGCTCAAAGAGATACCCCAAATGAGTATAACTGTATTAGAGAACCACCACCAGCTATTGCTTCCTAACCAACCGTTATCGCTCATCTTTCCATTCATAACGCCAGTCATTATTTCACCGCTGCCGAAGAATAAAAAGAGCACTACTGTAACTAGGGACATAATGACTAAGAATCTTTTTTCTATTTTATTCATAATGTTTACCTACTTAAATATTATGTGTTACATTTTTATTTGGGATTTTACATATAAACTTAGAACTCAATTTATGTATGCTTGTGCCCAGTAACTTACCTATAAAGAAAAACCATCTTATCCTTTATTAAGCTATCAAGAGAACTATCTTAATTCAATCGTACAAAAGGATGAAAAAGGGATTAAATCATTTGGATGTGCAAAGGATCAAGTTTGAATTGTGCTTTTGTTGAGCGGGTAATTTATTGACTATCTGTATATTATTATTGGAATATGAGCTATCGTATTTAGCATACATATTCTGCTTATATTCCTAAACAGTGTCGTTAATCTTTTTTTAAAATTAGCTTTATCATATACAACTATATTTAGATTATTTCTTTAAAACCTGTACATATAGAATAATATACAACTGAAAATAAACTGCTCCCAATTATATTCTCCTATTCAAAGAAATATATATTGTCCCCAGCCCTGCGTCGATTCCAAGTCCACTTGATGATGTAGGCTGTAATGCCGGTACTAATTCAAAAGATATATCTATCGGAGTTGAATGGGGAAACCAGGTTATTCCAAACACACCCTGTATACCAAATAAACCTTTAAAACTTCCACCGATATTGAACCAGTCTCCAATTCCGTAATAAAGAGGAAATCTTTCAATTGAGCGTATTGCATTGAATGAGTACCAAAGATAATCCATGTGAAAATGTACGCGGCCGCCTCTATCATAGTTGTCTTTGTATGAGATACAATCGCCACCTATAGACAGATCAAGACCGAAATCAAAATCATTTTCCTTTGACGTCCAAAGTTTTGCACTCAACTCCGGTTGGTTTTCCTAAAATAATTCCAATCCCAAATCCATGATCCTGTGCTGTAATTGGTTTTGTCAAGATCATCATCAAGACCAAAAACCATTCCGAACAAGAATTTCTTTTTCATAACTATAATCCCTTTTATAATTTTCCAAACCCAGAGTGATCATACCCACAACACTATTTTGTTTTGTAACAACTAGTAAGTTAGTACTCAATTATTTTTCTAAGGAAGTCTGCCTCAATACTTGTTGTGTGATCATTTGTAGATTAAAGTACACGCCGACCATTAATAAATCTTACCAAAATCATTATAATTGCAATTGCTAACAAAATGTGGATAACACCCCCCATAGTATAGGTGGTGAGTAGTCCAAGCAGCCACAAAACAATCAGAACAACCGCAATTGTGTATAACATAGTAAGTATCCTTTCCTTTTATTCTATATATGAAGCTATGAAGAGAAGTATTGTGGTTCAATCGCGCAAAGGGATGAAAAAGGAACTAATCCTTTATTATCGGAGAAATAAATTTTTTATCGAATTCGCTATTTGATTAGGGCTATTAAACTTTCTTAAAAGTAACACAATATTCATAACAAACTCAGCATAACAATGACACCTGAGATAGTTAGTAAAATGCCGGCAATTCTATTTACCCATTTCAGACCGACTAGATCCAATTTCTTTCTAAAATGCATTACACCGGAGCTAAGAGACAGAAACCATAAAAAAGAGCCTATAAAAACTCCCAGAACAAGGGCTGATCCTGAAAAGATGATGACTTCATTTCCTAAACCAAGTGCAGCAAACACGGCAATAAAAGCAAAAATGGTCAAAGGATTAGTTAGCGTTAATAAAAAAGCTGTGAGATATGATCTTAAAATTCCACTACTGTTTACAGGAAAATTCGGATCAGCAGGAAGTTTACGATATGTTCTTATACCCAGGTAAAGAAGAAGTACTCCTCCAACCAGTCGTACCCAAATTCGCTGACTAATAAGTGTATCCGAAATAAATGTAATTCCAAATGCGGCAACACAGCCGTAAAACAAATCCGCGGTTGCAGCTCCAAGACCAATAATTAATCCGCGTAATCTCCCTTCAGTTATTGTCCTGCGGATACACATTATACCAAGGGGACCAACCGGCACTGCCATTGCAAAACCGATAAAGATTCCTTTTAATAAAATAATAAGTACCATAACTTAATCTTTCGACCTACTGTTCCATCCGTGCATTGTACCAATGGCGATGCGCTACGCAGCTTTTGGTAGATTCGCGTACTTTACTTACACCAACATCTGGACATGCGACTACCCGATACGAATCGTATCGATACTATCAATAACTCCAAAGGCACTCAATAGCCAGAAAATCATTACAATAACTACTACCACATTCAAGATTTTCTTGATGGTAGACTGCATCGGAATGAAGCTGTTAATCAGCCAGAGAACCACCCCAACAACAACCAAAACAATCACTAATCCAATTAATGACATAGTCTTTTTCCTTTCATAATTAGTTTTTCCCGCATCCTTCGTTTTAAACTGTTTTGTCAACAACACAAAAGTAAACCGGTTGTATCATAAATCTTTTTCATTAACCCATTTCGAAACTTTTGCCAATTGCCTTATAAAGCTATGAAGAGAAGTAACGTAGTTCAATCGAGCAAGGGGATGAAAAAGGTACTACGTCTTTAGAGTGAGTATAAACTAAAAAGAATCTCGAGTAACCTTTTTTACTTTCCCGGGAACCATAATATTGATAGAGGATTTTAATATTCGTGAGCACTTATTTTTTTAACCGGGTGCTCACGAATTCATTTTCCTATCTTAACTTCATCCTATCTTACTTTTATAATAAAAGTATGTTCATATAAACAACAGAAACTCTTAATTAAAGATTTCCGTTTTCAGCAGCATCTTTAAGATCTTCATTTGCAAAAATTGCAATCTCAACTCTTCTGTTAAGTTGCTTCCCTTCAACAGTTTCATTTGATGATACCGGTTCGCTTTCACCTAATCCTATAATTGAAAGTCTTGATGAATTAATCCCTTGTCCCAGCGTATAATCTGAGACCGACTTAGCCCTTCTTTCAGATAATGCCTGGTTGTATTCCTCTGTACCGTCAGAATCGGTATGTCCTGTTACCAGAATATTTGTATCGGGATATTTATTAAGAATAACCGCAAGTTTGGAAATATTATTTTTGGCTTCGTATTGAAGTGCAGAAGAATTGGTTTCAAATAGAATTCCAGAATCGAAAGTAATTTTTATGCCTTCGCCAATCCTTTCTATTTTTGCACCCGCAATATCATTCTCCATTTCTTCGGCTTGCTGATCCATATAGTTTCCAATCAAAGCTCCGGCAGTACCGCCGACTGCTGCACCTATTATTGCACCCATTACGGTATTACCTAACTGATCCCCAATAACTCCTCCAACAACTCCACCGCCGACTCCGCCTATAACACCGCCTTTAACAGCGTTGCTAGCACTGCAGCCATAAATAAAAACAGATACGGCTACCGTTGCAATTAAAATTAAGCTCTTCATATTTTTCATTTTCTAAATCCTTTTTTATAAAAATTACACACAATTGCTTTTCTTTCTTAATAAAAGAAATATCTTATTCCCAGCCCGGCATCAAATCCTAACCCGGTTAGTGGGGTAACCTGAAACACCGGCACCAGCTCAAGAAATACATCTATAGGGGTTGAATGCGGGAACCAGGCTATACCAAATACACCTCTTACACCAAATGATCCGTCATAACCACCACCAGTGTTGAATCTTCCGCCGATTCCATAATAAAGAGGAAACCTTTCAGTTGAACTTATTGCATTGAATGCGTGCCAGAGATAATCCATATGAAAATGGACGCGGCCGGTGTTATCATAGTTGCCTTTGTATTTAATACGGTCGCCTCCCAGGCCAAAACCGAGTGCAAAATCAAGAGCATTGTCTCTCGAGGTCCACAGTTTTGCGCTCAACCCCGTTGGTTCACCTAAAATAATTCCCATTCCAAATCCGTGATCTTGCGCTGATATAGGTTTTGCCATAATCATCATCAAACCCAAGATCATGCAGAATAATATATTTTTTTTCATAACTATAACTCCTTTTATCGATTTCTAAATTTATTTGAGACTTAAACTGATTGTACCTAGATCCGTATTATGTTGTACAACAACAACTACATTGGTAATGGTTGAATCGTTATAAGAAGGATCTGCTGAGAATACTTCAACTCTGTACGTTTGCTGTAATAATGCCATCAACATGAATGACCCGGTGATTGGTTCTGCAATTGTAAGTGCGGTATCTGTTCCGCTTATAGCATAAACAAAGCCAGTAGCGCTTACCGGATTTATCTTGCCCGAAATGGATCCGGATATTACAACTGGTATAAGTCTAATAACAGGTTTCAGCTTATACTGTCCGTTACCTGTAAGCACTATTGATCGTTCAGCATCAAAATCAAGAAGCAATTCATAAAGTAAACCGGGTTGAATTTCGAACTGATGATTAAGCTTAACACCGGATTGTTCGCCGCTCGGAATTTCAAGAGGATAGGTAACTCCGTCAACAACTACGTTACTTCCTGTCCCGATTATTAATCTTATTTGTGTATAGTGCCCGGCATTAAGTGAATGATTGCCAAGTACGACACTTGCTCCGTTCCTTAATAAAAGCAGATCATAAGTGGCGGTATTATTGTTTATTACAAACCAGCCATCGTTTGACTCAGCATCTGCTTCATGAACTTCAACTCTTATAACAACTATGTTCACCTCGTTATAACCTGCAGGTGAATCAACCATTGATATTTTAATTTGTCCCTGCCCACCAGGATCAGGCGACGTTGAATCAGAACAACTAAAGATGAGCATAGCTACTGTAATCGAACACATTATGGCAGCCAAACGAATTATATTTTCTTTTCTGTAACTCAATGATAATACTCCTATTCTCATGAACTTCTCTAAATTATATAACATATTTATTCGCATATACATTTGTGCAAGCGTTCAGATTTTTGCATTGACATTTTATAAACACACTAAAAGGTATGAGAAGAACCTTAGCAAAACAATCGGACAAAGGGATGAATAAAGAGTTAATACTATTGGTTGAGAGCAACTAATTATTTGCAGGGAATTCCCGGGTAATCCGGAAGATTTATTTCACGGAGAATTTTTAGATTCAAGTTATTAAGCAGGATTTTAGGCTTTAAAATAAAAAAGGGTGTCCAGAGACACCCTTTAAGTCTGATGTAAGATCAAATTACTTAATTCGTTTGAACTCAATTCGTCTGTTTAACCTCCTGTTTTCAGAAGTATTATTTGCAACCCTTGGTCTCTCCTCTCCATAACCAACAGCAATTATTCTATCGGCAGAGATACCTCTTGCAACAAGCCATGCTTTAACAGCATCAGCTCTTCTCTGAGATAGTTTCTGGTTGTAGGCGTTGCTGCCGACATTATCCGTATGGCCACTTATTTCAACAGTAATATCAGGATAGGTTTGCAATGTCTTAAGTGCACCTTCTTGCAGAACCGTTTCTGATTCGGGAGTTATATCATATTTATTGGTAGCGAAAGTAATACCTTCAAGAACAATAGGAGCATTTATCTTTATTACATCATCTTTGGGATCAAGCGGATCTGTTCCACGGTTTACTTCTATACCATCATTAACTGTTCCGCCGTCTGTATCTGCTTTCAAAGGATTCGTTTGGTAAGTCATTATTTCTACATAATCACTTAAGCCATCGCCGTCTGTATCTTTATTTAACGGATCGGTTTTATATTTCAATACTTCATCGCCGTCTGACAGTTTATCACCGTCTGTATCAGCCTTTAACGGTTTAGTCTTATATTTCAACACTTCATCGCCGTCTGTTAAGCCGTCTCCGTCTGTGTCAGTCTTTAATGGATCAGTCTTATATTTCAATACCTCATCACCGTCTTTTAAGCCATCACCGTCTGTGTCGGCGTTCAAAGGATTAGTCTTATATTTCATTATTTCGGCATAGTCATTCAGACCATCGTTATCTGTATCTACTTGTAATGGATTTGTACTATAGGTTAAATATTCTTCCCCGTCCATTAAGCCATCACCATCTGTGTCCGGATTTTTTGGATCAGTCCCGATTTTTTCTTCATCACATTTACCAAGACCATCATTATCTCTGTCTGACGAACAGCTTTCTCCCGTTAATGTAAAACCAACTCCGACAGTAAAATATGAGTCCCAGATATCATCGGCTCCACTTCTATAACCATCAAGGTCGTAAGAAGTAGAAATACCACCACCGAGCGAAACATCAATCAGAACATTTTCTGTAAGTGCAAATTCTGCCCCGAGACCCAAAGGTATTATACCGACCCAACCATTATCTTCCACCGGGACACCACCAACACCGGCATTCGGTTTAGTATTAATATCGAATTTCATTATACCGCCGCCAATATAAAAATAGGGATTCCATACAGGAACGTCCCAGGGACTTACTCTTAATCTAAGATTAAGAGGAATAATGGTGGTTTGGTACTCTCCATAGTCAACACCAGATCCAAACAAAGCTTTGCCGGAATATCTGCCATATCCTGCCACCAACTGAAATTCTACAGCTCTTGTTAATTCTATTCCTAAGAATCCTTCAATTAGGTAAGATAATTTATAGGAGTCAAAAGAGAAGTCATCATTCCCCCCAAAACCAAGATTACTAAATTCGTTTTCAGGGAAAAGTGCATTTCCGCGAAAACCAAATTTAGTTCCCCAATCTTTAAATTGTGCCTGGTTTGGTTGGCTCATTACAACCAAACCAAATAATACGAGTGAGTAAACTAATTTTTTCATTTTCTCCTCTTTCTGTTAATAAAGCAGTGCATAGTACATTACTTTTTAATAAAGTATTTATTCTTAAAAAATATTTTGCACATTTACAGATGTGCTTACGTTAGTGATTTTTACAAAACCACTTTATTGAATCGCATAGTAAACTAAGTGAAGGTGCAAGGGGATTCAATCAGGCAATGGGATGAAAAAGGAACTAATCCTATTGGGTGAGAACAACTTAGTTTGGAATTTAAAGCACCCGACGTCCACTAATGATTCTAACTAAGACTAAAATAATTGCGATTACCAGTAGAATGTGAACAACACCACCCATAGTGTAGGAGGTAAGTAGCCCAAATAGCCAAAAAACTATCAGAACAACCACGAAATTATTTAACAAAGCAAATATCCTTTCAATTTAAATTTCAATGTTTAAGTTTTGTGTGAAGCTATGGAAAGAAGTATTATGGTTCAATCAGGCTAAGGGATGAAAGATGGGCTACATCAATCAGATGATTATTGCTAATATAAAAATAAATAAATGCTATTAGCTTAAATTAATTTTGATTGATGCAGTTATATTTTGATTCGTTCAATAAAATCTATAAGGATTAACATTATTCAAATAACTGTTCGTATGATCACCAAAATAATCTGTCCAATTCTTTTCTTTCCCTGATCCTTCTAATTAAAGCTATAATGATTTTATAAACAATGAATAATATTATTGCGCTAACTAATATTTGTATAAGAATCATAATGTATTTCAAAATTAAAAATGAATTGCTAAAGGACTTACCATTTAACTCAAATCTTAAATCTTTTCCTCTCCTTAATTAATCTGTCTTTGACTTTCTTTCCAGTTAGCCCTTTAATTGGAAGATAACAGGTAGATCGTGTTTGCAGATCCGGTGCAAGCGCAAATTTATCTTTCCCCTTAACTTTTTGTATACCATCAAACTTAGCTTCCCCTTCTTGAATTATAGACGCTCTGAACATTAGAAGCTTCCTTTTTATGTATACTTGATTTGAAGATATGAATCGAAATGAAGTAAATAAATCGGGCGAAAGGATGAAAAAGGGGCTACATCTTTTAGATGAGTATACTGTTACCGAAGGGACTTCTTTCCGCACGTCCAATCAATTTTAGAACTAACCAAAAGATTAGTTCGACTGTACATTTTAAAACTAATACTTCCAGCATTCCCATCCTGAATGGCTCTGTTTATTTTTTGATCTTCCGAACCTTGCTGGTTGGTACAAAACATCAACTCCATCGTTTATTGTTGAAATTCGGTAAGCAGGAATGTCAGCACAATCGCAATGCTCTATCGCTGCCAGGTCGGCTTGTGTCAATCCTTTCAAACTATTCAATGTCTGATTATAATCCTTTTGAACTGAGTTTACGAAATTTTGTACTCTTTTTACATCATATACAACAACACTAACCGTTGTTTCAATACTACTTGCCAGTTTATCAAACGATTGGCGGGCAAATCTTTTTGCAAAAGCCGGAACATCTCCATCCTGCAAATTAAGATCTAACCTTTCCAACGAATGAAGATCGAAATAAGATAAATAAAGATTTTCAGGAGAAGCGATAATTGTTTGTGTAAATGGTATAAGTTTACCAATAGTATAAGGTGTGCCTCCATAACAAGTAGAGAGTACTGTGAGATCGAATTTTATAGAATCAGATGTGAAGCTTTTCATCCCGCTCGCAAGATCATCGATAGTAAAAGACCGATCAGGATATGATTCATCGTAACCCATTCCACCCACCTCAGGAATTTCGTGACCAAAGTAGAGAAACATATTAATCAACTTATCCTGATTAACAGCGTGATATTGGCGATAAAAGGCAGCTTCAAGATTGAAGTTTGATTTTTCCTGGTCGCGCCAATATAATTCATTTGCAATGAGTTGTCCGTTGCGGTAGTAATAGAATTCACCATCCCGTTGAGGGAAAAAAAGC
>Ga0307445_10000162_pt1 | contig 32567 bp, 22 predicted proteins | sample SalMarSW160330MG_FD_202147 | JGI IMG/M metagenome (GOLD analysis project Ga0307445, IMG submission 202147) | Salt marsh sediment microbial communities from the Plum Island Ecosystem LTER, Massachusetts, United States - SW1603-30 | ecosystem: Environmental > Aquatic > Marine > Intertidal zone >... | reverse complement strand
CGTTCCATTTGTTCCTTGATACTCTTATTGAAAAGCTCTTCTTCTCTCATTCCTTCTTGAATTAATTTTTCTTGTCTAGCTTTTTCGTATTCTTTCTCTGCTTTGCGAGAATAAATGGATTCCAAAGTTTCTTTTAATAATTTTAAATATCCTCCCGTCCATCCAATTTTTTCTAAGATACTGATGGATTCTACATAATTGGATACGGCGTCTTCATATTTTTCTTGTTTTATCAAGTCATCAGCAGTTTCTATTAATTTTAATGCATTTTCTTGCTTTTTCAGATTTTCTGCACTGAGTACTTTTTTCTTCTCTAATTCTTCCATTTCTTTCTGAATTTTGATTTTTTCAACTTCTCTCTGACGTTTAACTTGATCTATAAAGCGCTTATATGTAGTTTCCCGTTTGATACCTTCCTCAACGGTTTTTTGTTTCCATGCTTCTCTCTCGGCTTTTTTAGATCTTATCTCATTTATAGCTTGATTTATCAATGGTAGTTCTTCCTTCCATTGGATTTGGGCAAATATTTTTGCTACTTCATGATATAAATCTATAGCCTCATCATACTTAGCCTGTGAAATCAGATCTTGCGCCTTATTAATCAAAGTAAAAGCTTCATTTTTCCGTGATTCACGATGTTCCAACTCTTTTTCATACTCTCGAAAGATAAGATCTTGTTTTTTCAACTCTTCTTGTTGCATTCTAATTTGATCAACTAATTGAATTTGAAATTCTCTCTCACTTTGCTCTTTTAAAAGTCTATTTCTCAGTTCTCTTTCCTTCTTTTCTTGTACATTACGTTTTTTTTGTTCAATTTCTAATATCGAATTCTGGATTAATTCAATTTCGTCATACCATTGAATGTCCGCAAAAATATTTACTATAGATTTATATATATCACTGGCAGAATCAAAATCCCCTTCCATTAGTTGAACCTGTGCTTCATCCATGAGCTGAAATGCCTCCTCTTTTCGCTTTTCTCGATATTCTAATTCGTTTGCTCTTTCTCTCATTTTGATGTCTTGTTGTTTCAACTTCATGCGTTCAATTTCTAATTGTTGCGATATTTTTTCCTGAAATTCTTGTTCTTTTTGAAGACGAATTAAAGATTTTTCTCTTTCTTCTTGAATAAGTCTTGCTTTTTCTTTCTTTTTCATTTCAAGTTCTTTAATTGAATTTTCAATGAGAGGTAATTCATCAGTCCAATGGATTTCAGCGAAAATGTTACTTGCATTTGTATAAGCAATGATAGCTTTATCTAAATCCCCTTCTCTAATGTATTTTTGCGCTTTTTCTAATATTACAAACGCATCATTTTTCCTTTCTTCTCGGATTTTTAGCTCTTCATTCTTACTCAACATTACAATTTCTTGCTTTTTTATCTTCACTCTTTCACGATCTAATAGCTCAGAAATTTGTTGTTGAAAAACTAAATGACTTTCTTTCTTCTCATCTTGTCTTCTGCGTTCTTCATATTCTACTTTTAATTGCTGTTCCTTTAATATATTTACATTATCAATCGTTGTTTTGATGATATTCTTATAAGATTCCCATTCACTCCCCAAATTTTCAAGAAAATCTAAAGCTTGTTTGTATTTTAGAATTCCTTGATCAAAATCCCTTTTATTTTGCAATATATCATCAGCATCTTCAAGGATTTTTAGGAATTCTTGTTCTTGAAGTTCTTCTTTTCTCCTTTTGCCTTCATATCTTAAACGGCGTTCTTCCAATTCCTTATGGGTTCGTTCAATGTCTTTACCCTCCTTGGATGTTAAAGTCTTTTGAATCTCATCTATTTTTTCTTCTCTTTTTTTCTTTTGACTTTCGACAGATTTTTCTAATTCTTTTCTATTCTCAATATCTTTAATGAAATTCTTGATAGGCTGAATATAGGAATCCCAATCAATTAATTTAAACATTTCAATGGCTTGTTGATATTTTTCAATCGCCTTATCATAACTTTTTTCTCGTTCCATCCTTTTTCCAATGTCAATAAGAGTAAAAGCATCTGATTGGATTTGCTCTTCATTTAATTTTGCAGCTTCAAGTTTTTTAGCTGAATATTCATATGCTTGTTCTTTTTTTATAGCTCTATCATCAGCATCATCTTTCACTTTAGTAGATTTAGACTTTTGATATGTATCGAGCGTTGCTTTATCTTGCTTTAGTTTTTCAACAATTGTTTGTAATTTAATGGTTTGCTCTTGCCACCCAATTGAATTTAGAAGCTCAATTGCATTCTGATAGCTTAAAATCGCCTCATTATATTTTCTATCTTTTTCATAGAATTTTGCATTATCAATAAAAGCAAACGCATCATTTTGGATTTGTTCTTCTTTCTCTTTTGCGTACTTAAACTTGATCAGTTCCTCAGCTTTAGCATCGCCCTTTTTCTGACCAAATACTCCCACAACTTGAGGTTGTGAAGTTTTAGGTATACTTTGAACTTGTTGATCCTTTAATTTTACTGACAATGCTTGAAGCTTACTCCTTAAATTATCTAATTGTGTATCAGACCAGCCCGCTTGAAAAAGTAAATTGATAGCGGAGTTATATTGCTCTATAGCATTATTATATTGACCATTCTTTTCAAATTTATTTGCAGCATCCATTAAGGAAAATGCTTGATCTTGGAGACTCTCTAATTGAACTTTTAATTCTGCTTGTTGCATTAAACGGTCATTTTTAAGACTCTCTTTTAATCGCTCAACTCGTTCATATATGTCATTAATGCGAAGAGACATATAGCCACTTTGTTTCAATAACTCAGCAGCACTTAAATAATTCTCAATCGCATTGTTAAAATCTCCACTTTCTTCATAAAGCTGTGCGGCATCTAAAATCCTTATGACCTCTTGAGCAATACTTTCATTTTTTTCCATATACTCTCAACTCATCAAACAAATCCATTATATTAGAAAGAAGTTGATTTTAAAAAAATAATCACTAATTACAATAAATTAAGCGATTCTTTAATTAAATTTTTTATATTGCACGAATTATTAGTAATAAAAAGATTAAGTAAATGGGGATTTACTCTCTAACATTGCCATAGCTGAAAATAATGACAAATTATTTAAAAACAAAAGATCATAATTAAACGATGACAACCAATCACAACAATATCGTTATTGATTTTGAACCAATATCACGAAGAATTTATTATTCCGATAGTAAAACTATTTATCATGCATTGACCAAGGCTGGTATTCGAATTAAATCTATTTGTGGAGGAAAAGGAACTTGCGGGAAATGTAAACTCTTAATACAAAAAGGGATGGACCTTTTTAATGTTCCTACTAATGCAGAAATAGAAAATCTTTCAAAAAGAGAAATACAGCAAGGATGGAGATTAGCTTGTCAAGTCATGCTTGATTCAAAAAAGATTGAACGGTTAAATAATCCGCAAGATCAGGATGCACGTATTTTTTTACCTGACGATTTATTGGTTGAAGATTTTAAAATCTTAACATCTGGAGTCGATAAAGGCGTTCAATTAAATCCTAACGTGATAAAATTAACAGTTCTTCCAGAAAAACCATCATTAGCTAAACCAATTCCTGATTTTGAAAGAATTCTAAAGGCTTTACCTCCTGATAAATTAAAAACAAGAAGCAATCTTGACATTGAATATAACATCTTAAAAAATCTTCCGGATCTGATACGAAATCAAGAAGATGAACTTACCCTTACCATTTTAAACCAAAAAAATATAATCGATTGCGAACCGGGAAATACACTTGAGAAGAATTTTGGAATTGCATTTGATATCGGAACAACCACGATTGTAGGTTATCTAATGAATCTTAATGACGGTAAAATATATGCCGTATCTTCTCTTTTAAATCCTCAAACAGCTTATGGCGAGGATGTCATTACAAGGATTACTTATATCAAGGAGAATGAAGATGGACTAACTCAACTCAATACAGCAGTAATAGATGCTCTCAACATTATCATAGATAAAACCTGCAAGAATGCAAAGATTGAAAAATCGAACATCTATGAAATTTCCATTGTTGGCAATTCGGTCATGCATCACATCTTTTTAGGCATTACTCCAATTTACATAGGTTTAAGTCCATATGTTCCAGCGATACAACGAAACCTGAATTACACATCTCAAAATTTGGGATTAAAGACTTCTAAGCAAGCTAATGTTTATGTTCTCCCCGTGATTGCCGGGTTTGTCGGAGCGGATACAGTGGGTGTTATCTTATCCTCTCAAATTGAAAAAGAGTCCGAATTAACACTTGCAATTGATATTGGAACTAATGGAGAAATTGTCATTGGGAATAAAGACGTACTAGCAACCGCATCATGTGCGGCGGGATCTGCTTTAGAAGGCGCACACATCAAACATGGCATGCGGGCAGCAGCAGGGGCCATTGATACAATCAGAATCGACCCAAAAGATTTCTCGGTTGATTATACAACCATTCAAGATAAAAAACCAATGGGTATTTGTGGATCTGGACTGATAGATGTTGTAGCAGAATTATTAAAAGCAAGAGTTCTGACTCGTAGCGGTAATTTTAATAAAGAATTGGTCGGAAACGGAAGGGTAATTAAAATGGGAAATACGATCGAATTTGTCATTGCCGAAAAAGACGAAACATCAATAGGAAAACAGATCACCCTCTCTCAACACGATATACGAGAATTACAAATGGCAAAAGGAGCTTTTTATTCAGGCACGCGATTAATTTTATCCTACTTGGATCGCACAAGAAAAAAAAAGCATTCCATTCAACAAATATACTTGGCTGGTGCGTTTGGTAATTACATTAGCAAGGCGAATGCGAAATTTATTGGAATGATACCTGATATATCTGACGAAAACATATTTCAAATTGGTAATGCTGCTGGAATGGGAGCTCAACACTGTTTGATTAATAAAAGTCTTAGGCAAAAAGCTCAAGACCTATTAAAATCAATCGAGTATGTAGAAATCGCCGTGGAGAAAGATTTTCAACAAGAATACGCTAAAGCTATGTATTTTCCTCATTTCAATCTTGATTATTTTCCTTCATTAAGAGAATATGACCACATCCCAAAGCGATGATCATTCCAATTATCATTATATTGATAAAATAGATAGGTGGTACAAGAAATTTAATAAGTGGATTATTTTAAATGGGAATTTTTCTTTCCAATTCAAATTTAAATTGTGTAAAAATATTTAAGAAATAAAGATATTAATTTTTTAACAGATATAATATAAGCTTTAAAAGAGAATTAAATAAATTCTTAAATAACTATTAAGATAATAACTTATATACAAAGATAAATTTTTTAATACATATAAGAATAATTCAAGGAAAGGATATTCCATGTCAAGTTTTAAACTCAAAATTCTTCTAACTGGTGCAGCAGCAGTAGGAAAAACCAGTTTGGTTCAAAGATTCATCAAGAATCGTTTTGCAGCTAATTATAAGCTCACCGTTGGAGTTGATATTTTAACTAAGGATGTAGAATTTAGACAAGGCGAAGTAGCAACTCTTTCTATATGGGATATTGGAGGACAACAAAGATTTGAGTTTATTCGAAGTACTTTTTACAAAGGAGCTGCAGGAGCCTTGTTAGTCTTTGATTTAACCCGTGAGCAAACATATATAGAAACTCGTAAATGGTTGACTGAAATTAGACAATTCGCGGGAGAAAACATTCCCTTTGTTTTGATTGGCAATAAAGCAGATTTAGTCGAGGATGTCGGTGTGGTCATTGACCGTGAAGAAGCTAGAAAGTTTGCTGAGAGCGAAGGAAGCATTTACATTGAAACTTCAGCAAAAACAGGAGAACACGTAGATGAATCTTTTACCGAGTTAACTAGACGGATTATTGATTCTCGATCTCAATGAGATTTCCGAATTAATCTCTTCCAAAATCAACTATTTTTACTTTAATTATTTCAAACTTTCTTCTAAACGAAATAGATTCGTTTTATTTAGAAGTTTCAGAGATGCTGTCTAAATTCTCGTCCAAAGTCTTACATAAATATTTATGGACTATAAGGATTGCATCTTTTATGTTTTCATTATGAATCACGAGTGATAGGTTTAATTCTTCAGTGCTTTGAGACATTGCTATGACGGGGATTTTTTTCTCATCAAGAGCATTAAAAATCATTGCTTTTGTCTTGTTTTCTAATATCTTCGCACCAGTAATGTTCAAGATTGCAACCATTTCGTGAGTAATTTTAAAAAATTCAGAAAAATATCCCGCTTTTTCCAATGCGTCTAAAGCTTTTTTGGAATCTTCTTTTTTCACAATAAAGGCTGTGCTAACTTCTGAGGCACTTTGTGCGACAAATGATACGCTTATATTATTTTTGCTCATTACTTTAAAGATTTTTGCAAGAACTCCAGGGACATCTACTAAGCTTCCAGAAGACACGGTTATTATTGAGGAATTTTCTTCGCAAGAAATTCCCTTAATCTGTTCTCTATCAGATAGTTCCGAAATTCTCGTGTAGTTGAATTCTTCAAGTGGATTCTGAAAATTTCGTATCTCAAGAGGTAAATTCTTCTTTTCGATTGCTTCCAAGCATTTTGGGTGAATAATTTTCGCACCAAAATTGGCGATGTGCATTGCCTCATTATAATCCAAGTTTCGAATAAGGGAGGATTTTGGATCATATTTTGGATTGATTGTCAATAATCCATCTACATCTTTCCATAAAATAATTTTTATATCTTTATCTAATCCCACTTCATGAATGGAATGAGCTAGAATTGTTGCCGTGTAATCAGAACCCCCTCTTCCTAAAGTCGTAGTATATCCAATTTTATTCCTTCCGATGAACCCATTAATACAAATAATCGTATTTTTCAAGGGATTTTCGAGAACTGGAAGGATTAGATTTTGAATTCGTATATTAGTCAAACTATAGAGCGGATAAGCATTACTAAATTCGTCATTGGTGATGATGATCTTGTTTGCCGGAACGTACACAGAATCAAACCCATGGCTTAATAAAAATTGATGTAATATATAAGTAGATAAAATCTCTCCAAAACTCAATACATAATCTTGGTAGTAAGGTTCTAAACCAAATTCTCGAATATCCGCAAATATATCTTCCAATTCACTCAAACACTTATCAATATATTCCCTTGCATTATTATAATGATCCGAATCCTCTTCGAAAATTTGCTCTATGATATCAAAGTGTTTCTTTTCTATTATAGCCATGTTATTATCAAGAATCTTACTATTCGAAGCATTTTGAGCAGTTGCTAATAATAAATCCGTTATTCCATTAAGAGCCGAAGCGACATATACCTTCTTTGAATTAGCATAAAGCTCAGAAATCTTTAAAATCTTGTGAAACGCGTTTTGATCAACAAGACAACTGCCACCAAATTTCATTATTACAATGGTCATTGGTTTTATTTTCCCACTTTTATTTTTAAAATAATGTGTTTATTAATTAATAGAATAAACCATTTTCTCTTTTTTAATAAAGAAATAATGGGTGATATTTTATCAAGTATCTTATTCTTTTTAGATAAAAAGAGATAAAATGAAAATGTAAAAGATGAAATAAAATTATTTCAAAATATCGGTTAATTCCTTGATTTGAGCATCGAGTTTTTGCTTAATGAGATCTAATTTCCCTTTCTTTTCTTCTAACTCATCAGCAGTGATTTCTCCTGTTAATTCTTTCATATCGAAATCTAACGATATTTTTGATATGCTTGATTTCTTGATTTTTAAATCTAGTATCGCTTTTTCAATATTTGCTTTTTGTTGTGGTGTCATTTGCGAGTCCTTTAAAGGAATATCGCTTGATTCCGTCACGTCAGCAGCTATTTCTTTTTCAACAAGTTCTATTTTTGGAGGAGTTTTGATTTTTGATGTAGAAGTATTTAATTGAGTAGGATCAATTGGAGTTGGAACAGCATCCTTTTCAACTTGCAAATTAGGAGTAACTTGGACGGATGGAGGTTTAGTAGGAGTTTGAATGGAGGACGGGGGTTTTACGTTTGATTCAACTAGCTTGACAGGTGACACGATTTTCGGAGGTAAATTATTCAAGGGATTTGAGACCTGAGCAAATGGAGAGGTTTTTAATTTATTTCTTGCATCTTTTGGTACCATAGAAATAGTCTTGGGTCTTTGTTTAATCATAAAGTCTTCTGGATTCAAATCTAAACCACTCTCACTGAGATCTATATTTGGTTGGATAATTGATTCTTGTTCATTCGCTAATTTTTCAGGTGCTTTTTCTGGCATACTAGGCGGAACGGTTATTTTTGAAGGTGAAGGGGGGAGAATCGGCTTTTTAAGTTGCTCTGGTTGTTCTTCTTTAATAATTGGTTGCGGTTTCATTTGAGGTGTTTCTGAAGTGTTTACAACATTCGAATGTGGAGGAGAATTAGATGGAGGAGGGCTCAATGTAGCTTTCGGAGGAATATCTTTAATCGCGTCCTCTTCTTCAATAGCTCGTTCAACGTGTGTAAATAATGGTGAAGGGGTTGTTTTTGGGGTTTTTTCCATTGATGATGTCTTTTTTGTTGGCAAAGGTAATGGTGGGGGCTTTCTTTCTATAGATTTTGGAAGTGTTGTTGGTATTGGTTTTTCTTCTATGGGTGTTGTTGGTATTGGTTTTTCTTCTATAGGTGTTGTTGGTATTGGTTTTTCTTCTATAGGTGTTGTTGGTATTGGTTTTTCTTCTACGGGTGTTGGAGGAGTTGGTGGAGATTGGCTAGTTTTTTGAAGGAGACCCTTTATTTTCTGAGCTTTTTCATAAAATTCCCTCCCTAATGAGTCATCACCTAATTCTATGCACAAATAACTAATTTTTTCAAATAAGAGAGCTGCATTTTGAAAATCTGCATTTTCTAGTGATTTCGTAGCCTGTTCTATTAGTGTATCTCTCTCTAAAAGTGGCTTTAACAACGGTGAAATCTCAGCACTCATTTCTAAAATATCAGCAATAATTTGAATCATTTTATCTCTATTTTTAGCTTCTTTCGCAATCATGGAATAGGTTTTTAATCCTAAGATCTTCTCAATCTGTTCCGGTTTCAAGGAAACGCTAAGATCTTGCTTATTTCCTATTACTGCTACATGAGCGTTTCCAGCTTGTTCTTTAATCAATTCTAAAAAAAATTTACTCTTTTCAATATTTTCTAAAGAGGAATCCGTGATTAAGAGGACGGCATCACTTCCCTTTATGAAATTATTCCAAAGATAACTAAATTGTTCCTGTCCAGCAAAATCCCATAAATGGAAATATAACTTTCCTATTTTAATTGTTGCAATATCACCTGTAATCGTAGGGACGTGTTGCATGGGTATCTCTTCAGCTTTAATTAATTTAGTGATAGTTGTTTTACCTACGCCAGAGAATCCAACAAGAGATATCTTCGGACGTAGATTTCTATGAATTGAATCAATGGTGGGATCAAAAACTTCAAATGTTTTAGAATCATATTTATGGGCCAAGATGTCTTCAAATAAATTCAAAAATTCTTTTTTGCATTTGATTAATTCCTTCTTAATACTCTCGAAATTATCAGTAAGACCTGTGACGAAAAGAAATACTAGATTGAGATCCTTTTCTGTGATGTAGGACATTCGATATTTATAATAGTCATGATAATCGACTTTATTTCCTCCTTTACCTAAAGCCTCATTCAATAATTCTCCGATGATGGAATCAAACATGTCTTTCTTAATTGCTTTTCCAAAATGTCTGTAGTAAATGATTTCTCCTTCTTTTAAAATATAAACCTGTCGTAAAATTATAGTTCACCCCAATTTCGATAGTCTTGTATTTTCATTACAATATTATAAGCTTGATATATAATTAACAAGATCCTTGATAATTGAATATTTTTGATCTTTAATTTTTGCTGTGGATAATGTCTCTTCCATGGTTTTAATCTCTTTAGAAAAATCAAATGTAGAAAATTCTTTAATTTCATATTCTTTTGATTCTTCACTCACTCTATCCAAAAAAAATTTAATGCTCGGCATAAATTTTGCTAAATTCATATCCAATCCCAACTTCGAGATTAATATTAATTCTTCATTAAACGTAAATAAATAATTATATTTCTCTGCTTCAACAGCAAAAGAATTAATTTTATTTAGGTTTAGTTCCTTCGCAATATCTTGAGAGTTCGATATTAAAGAAAGAATTTTATGCGGAATAATTTTACCTTGAGAAAACTCTTTTATTTTCGATGATAATACTATTCCAAAATTATTAGCAATAGCGCAATCTGAATTCAATTCTTTCTGTAATTGAGAGATTATTTCGTTGTAATTCGTCTTGTTCATAATTATATAGCATTGATGATTGAATAAATAATAATATCAGATTTATTTATATTTATTTAAACCAATATTTCAACGCAAAATTTATCTGCAAAAAACATCCAAATTGAAAATATATAAAAATCATTTTTCAGAAAAAGAATCGGATCTCACAATTATCTCAGAATCGAAGAATGCTATCCTAAAAGCAAAACAAACATTTTTCTATCATCGAGAATTATTAGAAAAATTCGCTACAAAAAACCAAAATTTCTTAAAATCATTCAATCCAATAACTGTCTCATCTCCGTATGAGATAATTCAACTAATGATCAGATATTCAAAAATATGTAATGTTGGACCCATGGCCACTGTAGCAGGAGCCTTGGCAGATCTAATGCTAAATGCAATGAAAGAGTCTGAGAAAAATTTTATTCCCGCAAGAGTAGCTTTAGTAGAAAATGGAGGGGAAATCGCAATTGACTCCGAGAAGTTGATGCGAATCGCTTTATATGCCGGTGAAAATAAACTTAATTTAAATATAGGGTTTTTGATTGAAAAAAAAGATTGTCCCATAGGTATTGCCACGAGTTCCGCCACGGTAGGTCATGCCATCAGTTTAGGGCAAGCCGATGCCGTAACCATATTTGCAGAAAATGCAACTCTTGCTGATGGAGCTGCAACCCGAATCGCCAATTTAGTTAAAGGGGATGATGTTGAGAAGTCCATTAAAACTGCACTGGATGCAACTGAAGATATACCCGGAATTAGAGCGGCTTTAATTAGTCGAGGAAATAAGGTTGGACAGATAGGGAATTTACCAAAGATCTTTAAAATTATTGGGAATAAGGATCAAATTCTAAAAGCTAAACTTGATACCATTCTTCCCGGAGATTATGAAGTTTTTAAATGACCCAATATAGAGGAGAATCATCTCCCGTAGAGCTTTTTGAAGAGAAAATTCGATTTAAGTAATTCATGTGATAATATTCTTCAACTTCCTCATCAGAAAGCTCGCTAAAAATCGACGAAGAAAAAGCATTGTAATAATGCTTTGATACAAGTAAATATACTGAAGTATTATACATCTTTTTTAAATTTGTTAAGACGTTTATTCCATTTTGGATGTGCAAGGATGGTTTTAAATAAGTGTCATTTACCGTGATATATCTATTAACCACCGGTATCGACTCATTAATCTGAATGTTCACGTTCTGATATCCAAAAAAAATGAATGCTGGTGCCCACCCAAATTCAGAAATGATAATATTGTTTGTTGTACCATATTTTGAATAAGTATCAATTAAATTGGCGTCATTATTATCCAAACTCCAAATATTGACAGCATAATCTTCATCAGTATAGGTTATAATTAATGATAATGTAATAATCAAGGTAAGCATTAATTTATTCTTTAATAGCTTGATTGTATGGGTTTTAATTAATTTATAGATATACGCTGAAAACCCTATTGCAAAGATTGGAGAATTTAAATATAAGATTCGTGAAGCAAATGAATAGGAACCATACATCACGTCAAAAGCAACACCCGCTAATAAGAGTGTCACTAAACCTATTCCCCAAAACCATAATGGTTTGCCTCTATTTTTGAATTGAAATGAAATCATTCCCCAAATACCAAATAAGATAAGAATAACTAATTCAAATCCATAAATTAGATCCAACACGTTATAGTTGAAGAAAAGGGTATTCATTATCCCAAATAACAAGATAGCAATAAAAGATAAGGTAAAGATTCCAGGGACAAGATACTTTTCTTCAATGATTTTTAAAATTTTGAATTTTTTCCCCTGTATTATTTGTTCATATTTACCCTTAGTGAATCCGACATTTTTTCGAATAAAATATAAGATACAACCAAGAAAAATGCCCGCTCCACCAATTAACATCAATATTATTTGGAAGGGAATGGTTGATAATGAATCGAATACTCTAAAATGCCCCGTACTGATGCCTTGAATGTATAAGATGAAAAACATCAGCAAGCACATGCATAATATTAAAAAATCAAATCCCCGGCGATAATCAATGATGAAATAAACCAAATAAACCCATAAAAATGATACAAGTAAGATCATTGCTATTAATGAGTGGGAGAATAAAGAACTTAAAAATACTAGAAGAATTATGGGATATATGACCTTAATATTACCCAATACTTGTTTTAAGGATGGAACTCTCTCTTTTACAAAGTCTTGAATCCTAGTATAGAGTAGGAAAAATATGAATAAACCTTGAATTAATACGATACTTGAAGGCCAAAATTGATACATCATGTTTGAAAAACCTAGCGAAGAAAAGATCAAGATAAAAACTCCAAACAATGCGAGGTTTTTGCTCCGAAATATCCTTTTCAACAATATATAAGCGATTAAGGCGGATATTGGAAATGTATAGAAGACAAAATACCTCGGGATTAGCATGATATTAATGCCAGAGAAATACTGAATTACTACACCAAATACGTGTATTCCATATGTTCCAAAATAATCATTTATCGGTAATGTATGAGTTATTGTTATATATTTGATGATTGAAATATGCAACCATCCATCTGTTCCAACAAAAATATCTACTCGAGCCAAATCTAAAACACAAGTTAAAAACACGAATAGAATGAGATAAAAGGAATTAGATTTAAGAATTCTCTTTAAAACATTCAAGGGATTCAATTCAATATTTATCTCTTTTATAGATGTTTTATGGGTCCTACTGAAGAGCATGGGATCTGAGCTCTTAAAATCAATTATAAATATCACACATAATATAAGTAAAAATGAAATTGTCATTACTAAAAAGAAATATAGTGCAGTTAGAAGACAATTGGCATAATAACCAATTATTCCACTCACGATATATAATGCCATGTTTGATATTATAGTAATTGCCAATTTTTCTATCAAAGTAAACCCAGAATTTCTGAATAATTTTAATATCAAGGGATATAATGGTAAGAATAAAATCGCGTTTATCATGCTAATATACACCATGACATTAAAAAAAAGTGATAGAATTACCAAATTTGAATCTTGAATCATCTGATTGAAGCCTAAAATATGTAATAGAATAAAGCAAATCGTCATGAGAGACCAGAGAATTGAAAAGAAATGAAATCTAAGGCGAATGTATTGCACATACTTTAGGATATTAAATGGCATCTTTTATCGCAGAACTTCCCATCTGGTTTAATTTAATATAATAATATTATTTTTGTAAATTATTAGTTTTCTTGTTACAAAAGAAATCACGATACTAATAATAAAATCAAATAATTACCATACATTTTAATTCTCATGGAAATAAAGTAATCTAATTAGGAGATCAATACATCATGTTAAAAAACAAAAAAATATTAATTACTGGTGCTGGGGGTTTTATTGGCTCTCATCTTACAGACGAATTATTAAAACATGATAATTTTGTCGTGTTGATAGATAATTTCAATGATTATTATTCTGGAAAAGAAAAACAACTTAATGATATAATCAAGAATTATAAATTACACGAAAATTTTGAATTATATAAAGATGATCTTCTTAAATCTTCCTTGTATGATCATATTGAAACGGATATCGAATACGTGTTTCATCTAGCCGCTCAAGCAGGAGTTAGATACTCTTTAGAGCATCCTTCTGAAGTTTCTCATAATAACATTATAAGTACTGTGAATCTTTTTGAATTCTCAAGAAAATTAGAGAATTTAAAAAAAGTGGTTTTTGCTTCTTCTTCCTCAGTCTATGGAAATCCAATGTACACTCCTGTAGATGAACAACATCCAAAAAATCCCATTTCACCTTATGCGGTTTCAAAATTAAGTGGAGAATTATATGCTGAGTTATATTACAGAGAATTTAACTTGCCAATTAATTCATTAAGGTTTTATACTGTGTATGGTCCTCGCGGTAGACCAGACATGGCGATTCGAAAATTTTTTGATTTGATTCTTCAAGGAAAAGAACTCATACTATATGGTGATGGAACTCAACGCCGAGACTTTACTTATATTTCTGATATTATCAGTGGTATAATTCTTGCTAGTGAGATTCAAAATATCAATGGAGAAGTCTTCAATCTTGGAAAGTCTGATCCAATTATTATTAATGATTTAGTTGATTTCATGTATGAAATTTCAAAAAAACCTAAAAAAGTTAGATATATCGAGAAACAAAGAGGAGATGTTGAAGTCACTCACTCAAATATAGAAAAAGCAAAAAGAAACCTCAATTATAATCCTCAAATTTCGATAAAACAAGGATTATTAAGACAATATAATTGGCAAGTCAAAAATAGTTTAAATTAACAAAATTTATAACAACAATTAACTATATATCTAAATGCAGTAATGATGTTTAAGTGTAATTAATGGATTTATAAAAGGTGCTTAGCATTTGACTATTTTAAGTTCAAGCGAAGACATAACAGCTGATTCGCTTCACAAAAGTATTCTAAAAACCCCTCAAGATGATCACTTTCAATCTTTATATGATTTCATGGAGAAATTCATAAAGAGAAATGATCAAGTCATAATGTCCATTATCTTACCGATGTATAATGAGGAAAAGACAATTAAAAACGTAATAGAAAGTCTTCCAGATAGTAAAAATATTGAAGTGATCGTTGTTAACGATAACTCAACAGACAATAGTTTAAAAGAAATTGATAAGATCAAAAAGCATTTAAATTTAAAAATTGTAACTCATAAATTCAATAAAGGCTATGGATCAGCTATATTAACAGGCATTAAGAATTCAAAAGGTGAAGTTATAGTCACCATGGATAGTGATGGTCAACATGATCCAAGAGATTTACTTACATTGGTTCGACCCATTTTTACTAAAGAAGCCGATTACACCATAGGTTCCAGGTATTTAGGAACTTATTTTTACCAATTACCCGTTTCTACAAGGCTTGGTGAGCTGTTTGTTGAAAAGTTGTTGCAAATTTTTTTTGGCAAGAAGATTATGAACAATCAAAATGGGTTTAGAGCTTTCAATAGGAAAATTCTAACAATTTTTGAGAATGTAAGATATGATGGATATGCTTTTTGCACTGAACAAATTCTAAGAGCATCTATTGAGGGATACAAGATAAAAGAATGTCCCATTAAACTATATGATAGAAAATATGGCTCATCTCATGTCGTTCTATCAAAATTAGCAATAAATATCTTCTCTCTTTTTTTTAAATATCTTGTAAAAAAAATCCAGCTCACTGTAATCAAGAAAGACCGAAGTGGCACGTTGAATATCTATGAAAAAGCATTAAAAAAGAGTTCTGAATTAAAAGATCTCCGAATTAATAGAGAGTTAATTTATATCAATTCAAAATTCTTTATCGAACATAGGTTTACGGCGCCTCCATAATTATTGAAGTGTTTTTTTCTTGGTTTTTTCGCTAATGAATTAATTTTATTAGATTCGTGCAATTTATAATACCAAGTTACTTTCATTTCTTTTAGTCTTGGAATGAGAACTATCGGAGTATTGAATTGAACACATTGTCGCAGAAACATAATAATCATCAGAATCTAGGAAAAAATGAAATTAAAACTAATCACAGAGATTTAGGTTTTAAAGAATTAAATAATTACATAGATAAATTCAGTACATCGACAGATTCGGTTCTTATTTCAATCATATTGCCAGTGTATAACGAAGAAAATACAATAGGGACTATTTTGCAAAATCTCCCAAATCACCCTTCTGTAGAAATCATTGTAATCGATGATAATTCCACAGACACAAGTTTAAAAGAAATAGAGAAAGTAAGGAAGAATAGAAAGATAAAGGTGTTGCATCATAAGTTTAACAGGGGTTATGGAGCAACAATCATGACTGGGTTTAAAAATGCTACAGGTCAAATTATAGTAACAATGGATAGTGACGGACAACATAGCCCAGATGATCTTTATCATTTGATAAAGCCCATTCTTGGTGGAAATTCTGATTTTACTATAGGATCCAGATACTTAGGATCTTACCATTACAGACTCCCCTTTTCGACACGATTTGGGGAATTATTTACCGAAAAATTGCTCCGTATTGTTTTTGGTGTTAACATTTTGAATAATCAAAATGGATTTCGAGCTTTTAAAAGCGAAATAATTCCTATTTTTAATGACATGCGATATTTTGGATATGCATTCTGCATTGAACAAATTCTAATTGCTACTTCTTTTGGATATCATATTAAAGAAGTTCCGATAAAAGTCTATGATAGAGAATTTGGTTCATCAAAAATCGTTTTGTGGAAATTAGCATTCGATATTTTATCAAGTATATTAATTTATGGCTTGAAAAACATTAAATGGGTACTCACACATAAAAGTGAGATAAGGAAACTGTTTATCTAACCAAATAATTGAAAAATTATGCATTTTTGTGTGAAGTGATATGGCTAAAAAAGCAAATAAAGGTACGATTGAATCCACGATGTTAGGTCCCTTATATGCAAGGGCCAAATATGGAGCAATTTATCCCGAAATTTTAAAGGATCCTCAAGCGGAGATTTTTCTCAAGCAGGTTTATGAAATGTATCCGGATCAACATGAAGAATTTGCCATGCTGGAAAAATTTATGGATGAATTTGCAAGTTTAAATTTTTTGTATCGTGCGAGAAAATTCGATGATGAAATTAGGAAATTCAAGTCTTATCATCCTTCCGCCACAATAATTAATCTCGGTTGTGGTTTAGATACTTCCGATTCGCGAATAGGAAATAAAAATCTGAAGTGGTTTCAAATAGATTTACCCGATGGTATCGCTTTTCGAGAAAAATTGATATCTCCAATCCCAAACTCTAAAAATATTGCAAAATCAATTTTTGACTATAGCTGGTTCGAGGATATTGAATTTGATGAAAAAACAGGGGTTTTAATACTTGCTGCAGGATTATTTAATTATTTTCAAGAAGAACAATTAAAAAATTTCTGCCATAATTTAGCAACCCATTTTAAAGGAGCGACTCTTTTATTCGATATCCCCTCAGTACTTTTAAAAAAAATACTTAATCGAAAATATAAAAGATTAGGATATCAAGGTGCAGACCACGAATTCGGTTTAGGTAACCCCAAAACGATACTGAAATGGTCTAATGCAATAAAGGCAATATCTTGTACTATCTTTTTTCAAGGATTAGATTTGAATCCAAAATGGAATAAAAGAACTCGCTTTCTTATGAAATTTTTTCGAACACTAAAATTTTATAAACTCGTGAAGGTGGAATTTAAATAATAATCAACAATCATTATTATAGGTAGATCATAATCTTATGAAGAAAATTATTACTTGTATCGGGATTCGACCTGATATTATTCGATTATCTCAAATAATTAAGAAATTGGAAAATAATTTTAAAAATTTAATCGTAGATAGTGGGCAACATTATGATTACAATTTAAATAAAATATTTTATGAACAACTAGGTGTTCGACATCCTGATTATAATTTAAATATAAAAAGTGGTACTCATGCCTCTCAAGTAGCTCGCTTAATGATTGAGTTTGAAAAAGTTCTAATGAAAGAATCACCCGAATTCGTGATCGTTTTAGGTGATAATAATAGCAGTTTAGGGTTTGCATTGGCAACCGCCAAGTTGAATATTCCTCTCGTGCATATTGAATCAGGAATGCGTAGTAAAAATTGGTTCATGCCTGAAGAAAAAAATAGAAGAATTATTGACCATCTTGCAGATATGAATATATGCTATTTACCGGAGCATAAGGATAACCTCCTAAGGGAAGGATTAAATCCCAGACGATCCTGGGTGGTGGGTAATCCAATCATTGAGGTAGTTCAATCTATCAAACTCTCTTTTTCGCAAGAAACGCCTTTTTATTTAGTAACATGTCATCGAGCAGAAAATATTGAAATAAAGCAAAACCTTGAAAAAATATTGCAATTCCTTGGGAAGCTTTACTCCCATTATAACACTGAAATTAAATTCATCTTAATGCCAAAAACAAAACTTATGATGGAAAAATATGAGTTACAGTTTCCAGAAGGGATCAATTCCATTCCTCCACAAGGATTTATAGAATTTTTGGGTATGGAAAAAGAAGCAGCTCTCGTTTTAACAGATAGTGGGACAGTGGTGGAAGAATGCGCTATATTGGGAACTCCTTGCCTAACTATTCGTGAATCTACAGAACGCGTTGATTTGATAGAGTTAGGAGTAAATACCTTAACTGGATTAGATGTCGAACAGATGTTAGACTCTGCCACATTAGCATTATCTAGAGAAATTGAACCCGTAAATCATTATGGGAAGAATATTGCAGAAAAAATTTGTAATATATTAATAGGCAATTCTCTTAAATTTCAAAAAAATGCTGATAGATAAAGAGAATTAGTAATAACTTAGATTAGGCCATTTCATATTCTTTCAATCTTAGAATAGCCGTTTTCATATCCGTCTTTTGTATTAGTTTTTCAAGTAAGTGATAATTTGTGCTCAGCGAGCGATCTACACTCTGATCTGGAATGTTTACTCGATTGATCTGCAAATTTTTATTAAAAATGTCATTGAAAATGTTCATCAATTCGAATTTATTAACTGTAGGATTTTGAATGAAATGCTGAATCGGAGATTCTTGAACCAACTCATCGTATTTATCAAGAGTTATAATCTTCTCACAAATTTGAGCAAATTGAAGCGTGGTAACTCCATTCCAACTATGATGTTCATAACCTCCTATTGTACTACCTACTTCTTGATTCAAAAACCATTCATATAAGAAGGATTTCTGTTCTTTTGGTTCAGGACCAATAATAGAACAACGAATTAATAAAGCTGAACCATCGAAAACTTCTCCAAGACTTTTTGATTTACCATACACGTCTAATGGATCATGAGGATCATCTTCAGTGTACAATCCTTTCTTTCCCGAATATACACAATCCGTGGCAATTTGGATGACCTTTATGTTATTTTTTCTAGTATATTCAGCTAATTCCCAAGGGAATTTGGAATTTATGGCAATTGCCCTTTTTACTCCGGCAGGATCATCATCTTTAGAAAAAGGTTTCGTGATTCCGATACAATTAATAATATACTCTATCTTTAGATTAAGAAATTGGGCTGATTCGAGTTGGGAAATATCATACGCATCAAACAACATGATTTTTTCCCGTTTATACTTTGGATTTCTTACTGTCCCATAAACATTCAGATCCGGATTTTTTGATAAATAATCAAATACCATTGAACCTAACATCCCACTCACGCCAAGAACTAAAACATTCTTCATATTTTTCCCTCCTATCGATTCTCAACATCCCATATTTCTTGTCCCCAATAATCTACGGGATATCGATAATCATCTCCTTTACTTTCCTCTAAAGAAGCTGTTGAAAAGAAAAGAATTCTGGTGTTTTCTTCCAAAGGTCTAAAACCGTTTGCATATTTTGGAGGTATGAATAAAATTTGAGGTTTCTTGTCCGAAAGTACGTACCGATGGACTTTTTCCTTCTTTGAAGGATGTTCAACATTATCCAATTTAACTGCAGCCACTATTGCTGATCCTTCTGCGACATAAACGTACTTTGCCTCTCTCAAGTGACCATGAAAAGCTCTAATGGTATTCGTTGAAAAGTTTTTGACTTGATAAAATCGCTTTACTCCATAAAAATTATAATCATTAACGAATGATAACGATCCCCTATCATCAACAGCCATTCCTCCGTCTATTAACGCGATATCTCGAGCTCCAATAGTTTTTGAGATTTTTACTCGTTCTGCTAATTTTAAATTTGAATAAATTCCTTTATGAAAATCAGTAATAGTAGGAGAATCTTTTATCTCTTTCACGGCATCAGAAATAAAATACTTAAATTCAAAACCAGTATTAATCATTTTAGAATTATCTACCATGTAACTTCTATTATCAACAATATTTGTATCAATTTTAACGACGCATCCTGTCAAATCTCTCACAATTTCACTGAGTTTTATTAAACTTAAATTTTCTCCTCTAACGTTGTAAATTCCTTTTAAATCATTTTTGATAACGTGAACAATTGCTCTTGAAATATCTCTTATATGAACAAATGGACGTTCTTGTTGACCCCCAAAAACCGTAATTTCATTAAATCTTACAGCTCGGGCTGCAAAAGTATTTACTACTAAATCATACCGCATTCTTGGAGACAACCCAAAAGCAGTCCCTAATCGTAAAACGCAATAATTATCACTATTTACTTCCCTTACGATGCGTTCTTGAGTATATTTTGTTTGTCCATAAAAATCAATTGGAAAACCTTCATTTTCTTCCTTGACAACTCTATTAGGTTCACTTCCATAAATACTGCACGTACTAACATGAACAATTTTTTTTTTATGAATCTTGCAAACTTCTGCCACATTTCTTGTACCAATACAATTAATGTCTATTGCAAGATTGGTGTCTGTTAAACAAGCAGGATCTCCCACAATTGCTGCTAAATTCACGATCACATCATAATCTGGGACATATTTCTCTAAAACTTTTTTATTCCTTACATCTCCATCAATATAAGGATTAACAGGTACTAAATCACTATACAAATGATTATCAAGAATATCCACGTGCCAACCTTCTTTAGTAATTATTTCATAAAGCACGCTACCTATATACCCTAATCCTCCAATAATGAGAACTCTATTTATCATCACAAATCATCAAGAATATCGTTTTGGTTATCTTCTAAGAATTACAAATACAATTATTAATAACCTATAATTATTTTTGGGTAAAAAACTTATATCTTTGAAATTGTACATGAACTTTTAAATAAATTGGGTCTTTTTATAAGTTAAATACGATTTTCCTAATAATGTGATATGCTGTTAGCTTGATTAAGTTAATAGGGAATAGTTAATTCAAAAAATCACACATTCTGAAGATATAATTGTAGTGAAAAGAGAATATTTCAATGAACATACTTGTACTTCAAGAAACTGACTGGTTAATAAGAGGGCCTCATACTCAGCATCATGTATTTGAATCCTTATCATTAAATCCGGCGATAAACATCCAAGTGCTTGATTATGACATGGATAATATCATGCGTTCAGATTCAAAATTGATCAAGAAACATGTCTATAAAAATATCCATCGAGCTGTTGAAAATTCACGCGTGGAGATCATTAGAACTGCTCATTTGAAAGTTCCTTTTATGCGAAGAATTTCAGCATTAATCACTAATTTCTTTCAGATATTTAAAATCATTCGGAATAACAAACCAGATCTGATTGTTGGGTTTTCCATAACCAACGGTATGATTGGGTTGATTTTTTCAAAAATATTTAATATTCCATTTATTTTTTTTTATATTGATATCTTGCACCAACTGGTCCCTATATCTTATGTTCAGGGATTTGCAAGAATTGTTTGCCAAATCCTTTTGAAAAATGCTAATCAAGTCTTAGTTCACACCAAATTTCAACAGAGATTTGTAATCAACGATGGATCCAAACCTGATAGAGTGAAGATCTTACCAGATGGTATTACATTAAAAAATACTGAAATCGATTTGCAAAAATATGAGAATCTGAAATCAAAATTCTCCATTACTAAGGATGATTTCGTAATCTTCTTCATGGGCTATCTCTATGATTTTGCGGGATTACAAGAAATCATCGATTATTATAATGATGAAGTCAAGTCTGGAAAGATAAGATTAAAATTTGTAATTTTAGGAGATGGAGGGATATATAATTCTCTTAGTAATTACATAAAAATGAATGACGCAAATTGGGTCATTTTAACAGGAAGAGTGCCATTCTTTGAGATAGCAGAGTACATTGAATTGGCGGATTTATGCTTATTAAGCTTTAGAATAAATGCAATCACCAAAGAAATCGTTCCAATTAAAATTTTCGAATACATGGCAATGAAAAAACCTGTGTTATCTAATAGCTTACCTTCTGTTGTCTTGGAGCTTAAAAATTATAGTGATGTCATATTTTCAAAGAATTTAGATGACTTGATTACAAAAATTGGCGAATTAGCAAGTAAAAAGGACGAACTTAAGCAAAGAGGTCTTCTTGGTTATGAATTTGTAAAAAATAATTATGCTTGGCCAATTTTAATAAATCGATTCAAGAAAATAATAATCGATGTCATGAGAAAAGCATGAACTCTAATTATAATTAAATAGTGATGAGAAAAATGATAAAAGTGGCAATGTTAACCCCTTTTTTTACTGGTCAATTAGGAGGTCCATATAACGTTATCATGGATATCGTGCCCTTCTTGGAAAATTATGGAGTCTCCGCCAAAGTATTCACCACGGCATCGATTAAGAAGTATGGAAGGAAATATACGGAATTTTATGAGAAAAAATTTTCCCATTTTGAAATTTTCCGTTTTCATTCGTTCATTCGATTCAAAGAATATAGGATCTCATTTGAAATGTTTCCATACATGGTTAAACACGAAAAAGATATCGATATCATCCATTCTCACGCCTTAAGAAGCTATCCCGAAGATCTGGGAGCCATCATTTCTCTCGCAAAAAAAAAGCCATTTATCATCTCCCCACATGGCGGAATTTCCATAAACTGGGATTACAGGGATAAAATCCCAAAAATGATCTCGGATAAAACTATAGGATACCTCAGGAAATTCATAACACCTCATTATATTGCTGTAACCAAAATGGAGATCCCGTTAATAAAAGATTTAGGCGTTGATGAAGATCACGTGCATTTCATACCACATGGGGTGAATCTCGATATCTTTAAACCAGTAGATTCAAGTAATCTTAAAAAGGCTCTTGGAATAGAAGGCTCAAAAATCATACTATATGTCGGGCGGATCGCAAAAGGTAAGGGCGTGGATAAGTTGGTGAAAATCCTGGCAGATTTAAGAAGAGAAAAAATGGATGTAAAATTGGTTATCGTCGGTAATGATGCGGGATATCTACCAATAGTTAAATCACTCATCAATAATCTCCATTTAAATGAACACGTTTTTTTGATCGGATTTGTGAATAAATTAGATCTTGCAAAATATTATTCCATGGCAGATTTGGTCATTTATCCTTCACGACAAGAAATTTTTGGATTGGTCTTGGTAGAAGCCATGGCTTGTGGAAAACCAGTTATCGGATCGGACATAATGGGACCAAGTGAAATTATTGTAAATGGGAAGACAGGCTATACTTCTGACTTTAGAGACCTCAAAAAACTGTCCGAAATGACACTCCATCTTTTGGAGGATAACACGAAATTGATCCAAATGGGTAAGAACGGTCTTAATAGAGTAAAGGAACATTATACTTGGGAAAAGGCTGCTAAATCTCATTACAACCTCTATAAAAAGGTATTAAGTTCTCAGTAACCATAAAAATTATTAGAAATCTATTATTTTACCTAATTGTATTATGAAAAACCAGATTTTTAGCATTTTATGGAAGGTATTGAATAAAATCCCTAATTTGAAAGAACATTTATTTAGGTTTTATGCTTGGAAAATATTTGAGAAAGTTCCAAAACTCAAAGGCTTGATTTATAAAATTTATGATAGATTCTGGTTCATAGAGCTTTTAATTGATACGGATCAATTTAGCAACAGCGATCTCCAATCTAACAATTATGAACTTGATTTAATGAGGATACATTCTGTTCTTACCAGGCGTGAATCAAATGAGATCTCGAAATTGCCAAATGACTGGGATTTGGCTCAAAATTTGACCCCGATTGAAGAAACTCAAGAGTTCCAGCTAATAAAAAAACATTTCAATAATGATATGGATTGGAAGGAGATTGATGAACATAAGCATTTTAAAGAGATTTTACCACATAATTTAAAAGTTCTAAATTGCTCAACTGAGCAAGATTTTACTTCATATTTAAATTCATTGGATAATTTACATCAAAAATTAATAAAAGATAAATCAGCGACATCAGATTACCATTTTAACGTCCTTATAGGAAGAAATGGAGAGTTTGTACTATTTGATGATATTTTCCAAGTATCTCTTTTTAAAATTGTTCATAAGGAAAAATTAAACGTGCAGGTGGTTTTTAGACACCCGTTATGGATTAAATTTAGGAATGAATTCTTAAAATTCCAATCCGTACATGGAGAATTATACCAGCCATTGATCCATCCCGATCTGGGTTTTAAATCTTCTCACACTGATGAAAGGTTTCTCGCAATTCAAAACGCTCTAACGTTAAAAAGTGGGACGTTATTGGACATCGGAGCTAATTTAGCGTATTTCTGCCACAAATTTGAAGATCTTGGATTTGATTGTTATGCTGTTGAAGTAAGACCGAGCAATGTTCACTTCATGAAAAAATTGCGCGATATTGAAAGAAAAAAGTTCAAGATCATCAATAAATCGATTTTTGATTTGGATGAGAAAAGAGATTTTGATATTGTACTAGCTCTGAATATATTTCATCATTTTTTAAGAGAAAAAGGGCTCTATTTAAAATTAATCGAATTTTTACGGAAATTAGACATGAAGGTCATGTATTTCCAACCTCACGATCCAAGCGAAAAAGTGATGCAAAATGCATATCTCAATTATGACAATAAACAATTTGTAGAGTTTATAATCAATAATTCATGTCTCAATGAATATGCATTGATTAATAAAACATCTGACGGTGCTAATAGACCAATTTATAAATTGTATAAATAATCATTTCTTTAGAATTTCTGTTAATACTCTACCATCCATTTCATTAGGAATGGGTAACCCAAATAATGATAGAATTGTTGGAGTAATATCATAATGTGAAAATTTAGTTATTTTAATACCTTCTTTAATATTTGGTCCCTTGATAATAAATACTCCAAATTGTTCACTATGTCTTCCAGTATGTCCCGGATTAAAATCAATGATTGCGTCCAAGTTCATTAGCTTTCCATTTGGTAAATTTACTTTGAGATCTTTATTTTCTCCAAAAAAATCGTTAATTCGGACGATAATTTTTTTCTCATATGATTTAACATCGAATAATTGGTTTTCTTCTACTTTTATAGATTCCAAAGCGTTTTTAAATTCCTCAAGTGGTCTATCTGAATTTGGCCGTGATCTAAAAACAACGCTCATGAACATGTAAACTCCATAAACATCATAATAAAATTGAAGTTCTCTTAAAAGATATAAAACATTGATGGTTCGAAAATTTTTACGATTTTTCTTATCTATTTCATCAAAACCATGATCAGAGCACAGAATAAGAGTGATATCTTTTTTTTGGGCAATTTTATTAACTTTTCCAATGAAATTATCTACAATTTCATACGCTTTGGGTAAGATATTGTAATATTTCGATTTTTCATCTTTACTTCTCCAGTAGATATGACTTAAAGTATCGAAAGAATAGTCAAAGAATACTGTAAAATCTAAATCGTATTTTTTTAATAATTTGCAATAGATATTTGTATGGATTAAGAGTTCGATCTCTTTTAATAAATGCATTCGTTCTTCCAAACCTTTTTTAAAGGGAAGGAAAAACCCCCTTCGAAGAATTTTAATGAGAGGAAAGATTGGGAATTTAAATTTAATAAGTTTCCAAAAAAAAGTGACCAAAAACTTGAAAGAATACTTTTCTGACCTCGCTTTAATATCTAAATCTGCAATGAATTGGAGGTTTTCGGGATATGTAGTTTTTTTTAATAGTAGGGGATTGGGTATGCAATATCCATCAAATTTTTTAGCACTCCACACGCTTAAGGGTCTATATGCTCCAACTTTTAAGCCCTCAGAATTTAGTATATCCCAAATTTGATCAGAACACAAATCATCTTCACTTGAATAAAAATCTCTAATACCATGTTTTTCTACTTTCTTTCCTGTGAAAATTGAACAAAAAATTTTAGGAGAACTTAAAAAGCCTTCTGCAATTAAATAAGCTGAACTTCCTCGACGGATAAGTTCTTGGATGTGTGTTAACTTCTTTTCTTCGATTAATTCTTCAATTAAATTCCAACTAAAACCATCCAAGGCTAATAGGATTACTTTTGTCATTGTAAGAAGATAATAAAGAAATCCAAATAATTACTTAATTATCTTAATTAAATAAAAAATAAGAATAATACTATACTTTTTCATATAGTAGATTTTAATTTCTAAATGAACTTAGAAATCAAGCTTTATGATTTGATTGGATGTTATAAAAATAATGAATGCAAATGATGAAAAAATTCGGGAGGATCATAAAAAGTTCGCAACGAACACGTTATTCTCCATTTTTAATAGTTATGGAATTTTTTTATATCAGATTATAATTTCTTTCTTATTAGCACGATTGCTTTCCCAAGAATTATGGGGATATCTAATCTTAGCAACCTCGATTATTTTTATCATTTCACTAATTTTGACCTTTTTTCCTCCTGCATTGAGTTTTTCATTGAATTATTACATTCCACAATATATAACCTTACATCAAAATAATAAATTGAAATCAGTTATTAAGAATTCTATTTATATAAAGATTGTATTTACATTGATAATAGGCATTATAAGCTATCTTATCTTTATTTTTTTCAGTCCCTTATTTTCTTTAACTTTAGGAACTCACACAAATCTTTTATTAATATTAGCTCCAACTATTATTACTGAAGGACTGAGCACAATATTAATTTCTACATATCAAGGTTTTTTTAAGTTTAAACTAATCTTAGGATTGATGATTATCCGGTATTCCTTCAATACTCTTGCTCTTATTTATTGCTTATTATGGATTAATGTAGGAATGTTAGAATCGATTGCTTTTATTAACATGCTCTCCTCATTAATTCCTTTTATTATCAGTTGCTTCTTTTTTTATAATTTATATCATAGAATTGAAGAAAGTGAAGAAGAAAAAAATACCTTTAAGGAAAATATCTCTAATGTCACAAAATTTGGAACCCCATTAGGTATTGCCATTCTAATGAACGAAATTTGGAAACAGATCCGTGTTCAATTGATTGGAACCTATGAGACGACAGATTTAGTTACTGGTTATTCCATCTCAAAAAATTATTCTAGTATCTCAACGAATGCTTTAACCGGTATTACATCTCCATTAACGATTTCTTTATCTAGCCTTGAAGCTAAAAAAGAAAAATCACAAATAAATACAGTATTTAATACCACTTTTAAGTTTTCTTTATTTTTGTTATTGTTCTTAACTGGTACACTTATATTTGTAGCAGATTTCTTTCTAATGATAGTATATGGAGAATCTTACTTGACTTTTTCTTATATAATTAAAATTTATTCAATAACAATTATTTTCACGGTTTTAGGTAATCTTTTCTTACCATTATTAAATGCACAAAATAAATCTAAATTTCTTCCTATCAACACAATTATCTGTTTATTGGTAATTATTCCCTCATTTTTAACAGGATTATTTTATCTAGGATTAGTAGGAGCAATATATGGGTTAATTTTTGCTAATTTTGTGACATTTCTCATTCAAATCTATTTTTGCATCAAAATTGGGGAAGTTTCACTAAAACTATTGAAAATCTTTTCGCAATATATCATATTTTTCGTCTCTTTAGGAATTGGAATTGTTCTAGAGATTTTTGTCTATAAAAATTTGAGATATGCTTTTACTCAGCAATTTAATTTATCATTTTTTAATCAATTTGAGCTACTTGCATTACTTACGTTTTATGGGTTATATTTCTTATTGACTATATTATTAAAAACATTTTCTTCTACTGAATTAGACTTCTTAGTGACTATTTTTGGAAAAAACAAAAAATTGAATATTATCCGGAAACTTTTACTGCTGTTTAAAAAAATGACTTATAGAAAAATTGATTCTTAAAAAATTGTGAATCAACTTAATCTTTTGATTATTAATCGAACTTATTTTAAAACTTTACAAAATTTGCATATCATTTAAAAATCAATGAAATAAATATTTCAATAGTTTGGGATTTAGTTTGATTTACCACATTATATCATAAATTATTTTTAATTTACGATTTTATAGTTTAATATGAGGATTGCTTTAATAACAGATGCATTTTATCCTTTAAAGGGTGGAATAAGTCATCATTTGAATTCATTATGTAAAACATTTAAAAATAAAAATCATGAATTATATGTATTCAATCCATATTACAAAAACAATCGAATTTTTAACAATTTGGTTGTAAGCATAAAGCATTCCAAAATTAATAAACAATTTTTTTATTACCTTATTCTTTCAATGCAAAAATTATTTAGAGATAAACACACATCGTTAAAAGATAAAATAAAGATATTATTTCATTTATGGAGTAACCCAAGAAACCTGATTATAGTTTTTAACAATATAAGCAATATAATGCCTTATTTAAACAAAATAAAAATCGATATTTTAGTGGGGGGATTCCCTTCTAAAACCCTCCCTACAATATTTTTCCTTTCAAAGATACTCAATAAAAGAGCTATTTCTTTTACATATGGGAATGATTTTTTAAAAAGTAGGCTTTTAGATAAAACCTTTAATCCACAGACTATTTATTTTAAAAATATTGATAAAGTAATAGTTTTAGGAAATGCAATTAAATTTTTCTTTCAAAGAATTCATAATATCGATGATCATCATGTCGAAGTTTTTCCTCTAGCAATTTTTCCAGAGGATTATACAATAACGGCGTCAAGAGAGGAATTAAGAAAAATATATAATATTTCAGATAAAACATTTGTAATTTTAAGTGTTGGATGGCATGTTCCAAGGAAAAAATTTGATTTGGTGATTAAAGCAATAAAGAGTATTAAAGTAAAGCGACCAAATTTAGATATTAAATATCTTTCAGTTGGTAAAGGGACGTCTACAAACTATTTGAAAAGTTTAACTAAAGAATTAGAATTGGAAGATACCATAGAGTTTTTTGGAGAATGTGAGAATAATATTAGAAATGAATTATATAAATTATCAGATATTTTTGTCATGCCCTCAATTACAACAAATGATTCAATTGAAGGTTTTGGGTTAGTGTTTTTAGAAGCGAATTATTATAAAATTCCCGTTATTGGGTCATATTCTGGTGGAATTAGAGATGCGGTTATAAATGGTAAAACAGGATTATTAGTAAAACCAAATAATTTAGAGGATCTAATTGAAAAGATTTTATACTTATATGACAACGAAAAAATAAGAATTGATATGGGAAAGCAAGGATATAATAGAGTTATTAATGAATTTCTATGGGAAAAAAGATATTATGATTTTATAAATATCTTGAAAAATGTAAATTAAAGAATGGAATATTACAGGTTTTAAAAAAATTAAAAGATTGATTAATCAAAAATAATTTATTATTAATAAAAAATTCAAATCGAGTTAAAATATTGAAACATCAAATTGGAATTTTATATAAAAAGTTGGAAGTTTTCATCATTCCTCTCAGTGAAGGAATATTTCGAAAAATATTAAAACCTATTAAATTATATAAACCTTTGAAATGGTTTCTGCTTAAACTTAAACATTTGACTATAGATATTCCAATTAAACAATTAAAGTTTTTTTCTCAATTTTTAAAAGAGAACGACTTGTGCTTTGATATAGGAGCTTGGGAGGGTGAATACACTGAGATGTTTTTGAAATTAGGAGCAAGAGTCGTAGCTGTCGAACCTCAAAAAGAATGTGTAAAAAAACTTTATTTTTTATTTGGCAAGAATAATAATGTTGAAATTGTTGGAAAAGCAATGGGAGATAGAATAGGAAAGGACAAAATTGCTCTATGTGAAACACAAGGGCAATCACAAAAAGCAACACTATCAACAAGATTTAGAACTGAAACTAGACATGCTAAGATGTGTGAGTGGAATAAAATGCAAGATGTTTTGGTAACTACTTTAGATTCATTAATTTACCAATATGGTATTCCAAAATTTTGTAAGATTGATGTAGAAGGTTATGAGGAATTTGTGATAAAAGGATTATCTCAACCAATCCAATTTATTTCATTTGAATTTCAAAAAGAATTATTGGATATCGTAGAAAAATGTTGTAACCATCTTTCAATGATTGGAGATGTAGAATTTAACTGTACAATTAATCCAATTCAAACAAAATTTCTTTTCCCTAAATGGGTTAATGGAGAAAAATTATATAAGGAACTAAATTCTCGAAAAGATACTCTATTAGGTGGAGATATATATGTCAGATTTGTCTAAAAAATGGTTGACATTTTTTTTTAATTTATAAATCTAAAATATTAATAAGCGTTAATTCTATTCAATTTTTTTAAAAATTGAAGAAGATTTTAGCAATGTTTATTTTCTATAAGATGATTTTGAATAGTTTTAATTTTTTTTCCCTTGTATCCATATTCTTATATATCTCATCTAAATTATTAACTTCAATACAAATAATATCTAAGAAATCTAGATTAATCACATCTTTTTCAATAAGATTAACAAAATACTCAAGATTCTTTTTATAATCCCATCTTACATATGAATAAGGATATTTAATCCCTCTAATATAATCTGGATCATTTAATCCTCGATCATAAATATTGAATTGTCTAAGCTCATATTTTCTTTCAATTTTGCATTCTCTTAGAAAATCCATATTTTCATTTGCTTCGGGTGAAATTAAAGCAATGTTTATTTCTGAAGGTATATCCATATTAACTTTTTTAGACTTTAAAAATACTTCTGCTCCAGATAAGTTTATTAATTGTTTTAAAAGAGTGATAAAGAAATTTTCTCCTAATAACAATACTCTCTCTCCTAATTTCGGATTAATTTTTCGCAAAATGTTCATTGCATGTAAAGCATAAGGTAATATGAATAGTAATCTATGGTTTTCTTCATTTGAAATTTTAACGGTTAAATTTGCTGATATTTCTAACTCTAACTCTTGATTGGGAAAAAAATAGCCTAAAATATCTCCAATCTTATAATTATATACTTCATTCCCAATTTCTTTTAAAATTCCTGCGCAAAATAATGGTGTATTTAACAAATCTTTCCCAAATAAAAAATCATCTGGTTGATTTGAAAATATCGCATATTTATTTGTGATTTTAACTAGATCTAGTATTGACATTTTCATGGGAAACCGATTTAATCTTGATTCAATTTTATTGGTTTATTGGTTTTTATACTTTCAATTGTTTTAAACACTAATTCCATTGCTTTTAAAGCGTCATCTTCATTAACTAGAGCTGTTGATAATCCTAAATTAGTTAAAATTACCGTATTTAACTCATTTCGGTGTCCCTTGTCTTGTACATTTAAAAGAATGTTTCCAAAACCAAAACCAGAGGTGTTCATTTTTTTAAAATCATCAATCATTATAGCTGAATCTCCAGAATATATCTCAATACGCTCTTTAGGCATGTCTGGACCATTTAGATCGGTATATATTAAGTTAGCTATTGATCCATTTTGAAAGCTAATCATGACAACGCAACTGTCGAATACCTCTGTATTTTTATGACTCATATTTCCACCTAGTGCAAATATCTCTACCGGGTTTGAATTCATTAAATATAGAATTAAATCAATAAAATGACAAAATTCACCAATAATTGGACCGCCTCCCGTTTTAGGATCAAATACCCAGTGACTTCCTGGTATGAATGAGCTGGCAATTCGATAATTGATTATTATTGGATTCACGCGTTCGCTAATTAATTTCTTAACATCAATTATTAGTGGACTATATCTTCGATTAAATCCAATACAATAATTTAAGTTAGTGTTTTTGACGGTATCGTGCACCTCAAGACATTCTTGATACGTAATTCCCATTGGTTTTTCGACATAAACATTTTTTCCAGCTTTAAGCGCCTCAATTGCGAATCTAGCGTGCGTATGATGCTGAGTATAAATAAAAACCGTGTTAATATCTGGATCTTTAAATATTTTTTTGTAATTTGTTGTTACATAGCCAGGTCTATATTTATCTTTACAAATATCAGCAGATTTTTGCGATTTAGTTGCGATTGCTTTAATCGTGCAATTTTTATTCGGTAATAAAAGGGGTAAATGCGTTCCTTGAGCGAAGCTTCCACACCCTACTAAACCAATTATCAATTTTTCATGCGGTTGTTTATTTGGGATCTCATGCTGATTAATGAGCTTTTCATTCGTTTCTTCTGAAAATTTCAATAATATAGCGATATTGTCGATAGGATCCTCATCTAATTTTTTATAGGCTTGGTCTGCTATTTCAGCGGGGATAATCTCAGAGATCAACGGAGAAACATCGATTTTTTTCTCTAAGAGTAGTTTTAAAAATAATTCCATATTTCTTTGCTCTGTCCAAGGTACATATTCTTTAGGATAATCAAAACCTTCAAATTCATAATAAGGGTCATACCTACCAGGTCC
>Ga0307445_10000161_pt1 | contig 32600 bp, 27 predicted proteins | sample SalMarSW160330MG_FD_202147 | JGI IMG/M metagenome (GOLD analysis project Ga0307445, IMG submission 202147) | Salt marsh sediment microbial communities from the Plum Island Ecosystem LTER, Massachusetts, United States - SW1603-30 | ecosystem: Environmental > Aquatic > Marine > Intertidal zone >... | reverse complement strand
AGCGGAAAAAACACCTTCATGAACGATATGGTTAGTGAAGCCAGGGGACAAAATATTGCTGAGGAAATCCCAAGAGCGTGGTTCAGCTACAATCGAGAAGAACTCATCCATAAAAATCCTGATCATATCCTTGTCCTCGCAAGGACAGAGAAGGATTTTCTTGAAGTGAAAACATGGTTCATTCAAGATGCCCACCTGGAAAGCATCCAAGCTGTGCAAAATGATAAATTTTCTTTTCTTGACGAAGATTTGGTCACTCGGCCTGGACCGAGGATATTCGAGGCGTTCGCCCAGCTCGCCCGTATCCTGCACCCCTCCTGTTTCGAGGATAACAGATGATGCCGAATAAAAAAAGAATCCGACTCCTCTCCCTTTTATTCCTTCTTCTGTTTGCGGGACTTTATGTGTCTCTTGTGAAAGGTTCCGTCAAAACAAGTTTTGTGGACCTGTGGAATTTTCTCGTCCACGGCGACCAAACACACGCCCAGATTTTCATCCATCTTCGGTTATCCCGTGCCATCCTGGCATTTTTAGTCGGAGCTAGCCTCTCTCTCTCTGGAGCCATACTGCAAGGATACTTTCAAAATCCCATGGCAGGTCCTTTTGTTGTCGGTGTTTCATCCGGAGCCTCTTTTGGCGCTGTCCTTGCTCTTATTCTTGGATTGAACATGACTTTTTGGGGATTTTCGTTGCAGAATGTACTCGCCTTTGGCTCGGGATTCGCCATCGTTTCCCTTGTTTATATCCTCTCTCAGAAAAGAGGCGTTTTCAAGATGGAGACTCTTCTCTTGACAGGAATCGCAGCCGGAGCTCTGGCGTCATCACTAACATCATTTTTGATTTTTTTTAAATCCGAATCCTTCGAACAGGCCGTGTTTTGGCTGTTGGGGAGTTTTCAATTGGCAGACTGGAATCACATAAGAGTGATTTTCCCTGTTTTCATCCTCTGTTTCCTCATCTCCCAACGGCTTGCCAAGGACATGAACCTTCTTGTGATGGGAGATGAAATCGCTCAATCTCTCGGTTGCTCCGTCAATCGGACACGAAAAATCTTTCTGGTAGTTTCAACTGTCTTGGCATCTTCATCCGTCTCTGTGAGCGGTATCATCGGATTTGTGGGTTTGATCATTCCCCATTGGGTCCGCCTGCTAATCGGGCCTGACCACAGATATCTTTTTATCTCCTCCTCCATCATGGGGGGTGTTTTCCTTATGTTCTGCGACTTCCTGGCACGAACCATCTTTTCGGGATCGGAACTCCCGATCGGCATTATCACAGCGGTTGTTGGAGCACCTTTCTTCATCTATCTCCTGAATCAACGGCGCTGATAAGGTTTTATTTGTTTCTTAATGTCGAATTGTTAAAATAAGACAATGTATTACTTTTTCGTTAAGGATTTCCGCGAAAAATACCGGTATTTTTCGGCGAAACCCTTCGACCATATCCAAGTCAAATTTTCTAGATGGAAAGACATCTGGGAAAAAGCCAGGAAAAAGCTTATGTTGATGTCTCGTAAGGACCTCGTTCAAGAAAAGGCTTTTGAGCAGGTTTTGCAGGAAACGGGAGATCAAGTGGAAATATTATATTCTGGATGCTGCAGTGAGCAACGGATAAAAGTTAGCTTTTTCTTTTTTTTGCAAAGGCAAAGAACCAAGCATATTTTGCTGCTCGTCGGAGAAGCCCTCTTATTGCCCATAAGCGGTCTGGCTGCTTTGCTCCCGGGCCCGAATGTTTTTTTCGGTGTTCTGGCCTTGTTGGTGGTCACGCACTGGCAGGCACTCCGGGGCATCAACCGCCTGGCAAAAAAAAACCACCTATTCATCCCAACTTCCATTCTGAAAGAATGGGAAAAGGTTATCCAAAAAAAGGATGAGGGAAAATTTGGTCTTATCCTCGAGAAAATCGCCGAAAAATACGAATTGGAGCACATCCAAAAAATCCTCTGGAAATAAGCTGGCCCCTCCTCGATTCGACAATATTTGACAAATGAAGTTTTTTATTTTATCTATGTAGTACAATGCCGCTGACTCTCAACCAATTTTTATGGCTCGTCATTACCATTGCCGTTGTTGTTGCGGTAACCTTCCTGGTCATTTTATTGAAACAGCTTCGTAAAACGGCGCATGAAGCAGAAAAAACCCTCATCGAAATAACAGTGTTGGTGGAAGAGGCCAGAGAAACGAGCCGGAGAGTCCAGCTAAAACTCGAGGATGTGGGCGAATTGGTCCAGGCCTCGAAAAAAACGGCTGTGAGCCTTTCAGAAATCGCTTGGTTTGTGACAATAAAAATATTGAGACCGAGCTCAAAATACTGGCCATTTTTATTTCCGCTGATGCGTCTAGGCTGGCGGCAAGCAAAAAAATTCAAGGAGGAAAAAAATGTCTGATAAAGGTTCGAGTGCCCTTGAAGTCACCCTTTCTTTTCTTATCGGGACAGCCACTGGTTTTATTTTGGGAGTTCTGTTCGCTCCAGCGAGTGGAGCCGAAACACGAAAAAAAGTCCAAGACTCTGCCGTCAAAACAGGTGAAAAAGCGAAGGAAAGCTACGAAAAGATAGCTAAGGAAGCCGAAAAAGGCATCAAAGTGGTCAAGGAGAAGACGACCGAAGGAATCGATGCCATAAAGGAATTCGTCGACAAGAAAAAGAAAGAACTTTCCAAAAAACCTGAGGAAATTGGAAAGGAAGACGCTCCCGAAGAAAACTAATCTGTTTTTTTCCAGAAACGCTGCTTTTTGCAAGGTAACATTTTAATATCAAAGGATTAGGTCTAACAAATGTCGAAAACTACAATCACAGAAGTCAAAGCCAGCGAGATCCTGGATTCGCGCGGAAATCCGACGCTAAGGACATGGATCTCCCTTTCTTCGCAAGCCAAGGGAGTCAGTTCGGTGCCTTCTGGGGCCTCCACCGGAAAACACGAGGCCCTTGAATTGAGGGACGGGGAACAGGACCGGTACCTGGGAAAGGGCGTGTTAAAAGCGATCTCCAATGTGAAGGAGATTATCGCACCAGAAGTCATCGGAATGGATGCGCTCGATCAAATATCTCTCGACAAAAAGCTCCTCCAACTGGACGGGACACCCAACAAAAGCAGGCTGGGAGCTAATGCGATCCTGTCCGTTTCGATGAGTGTCGCCCAGGCTGCAGCCCAATCATCAGGATTGCCGTTGTACGCATACTTGGGAAAAGGCGAAAAATACACCCTCCCTATCCCGCTCATCAACATCCTCAATGGGGGTTCCCATGCGGACAACAACGTGGATATTCAAGAATTTATGATCGCACCGGCAGGAATCCCCAGGTATGCAGAAGCCATAAGAGCCGGGGCAGAAGTGTTCCATCATTTGAAAAAGATTCTGAAGACAAAGGGATACAACACAGCCGTCGGAGATGAGGGGGGATTCGCTCCCAACCTCGGTTCCAATGAAGAGGCATTGGAACTCATTTTGCAAAGCATCCAGAACGCAGGATACACTCCGGGAAAGGAGGTATATCTTGCCTTGGATGTGGCCGCGTCGGAGTTCTACATCGACGGCAAATATGTTTTTAAAAAATCAGACGGCTCGGAGAAATCCATCGATCAAATGATCGATTTTTATAAGGAGTTGGTCGCAAAGTACCCGATCATCAGCATCGAGGATGGATTCGACGAGGATGACTGGAGAGGCTGGAAAATCATGACCGAGGAACTTGGTGAAAAGATCCAGCTGGTCGGTGACGATATATTTGTCACGAACTTGGATAGATTCAAAAAAGGGATCGCCGATGGTATTGCGAATTCTATCTTGATCAAGTTGAATCAGATCGGAACCTTGACCGAGACTCTGGACACTATCGCCTATGCCCAAGGACATGGCTACACAGCCGTTATCTCCCACCGGTCAGGAGAGACAGAAGATACCTTTATCGCTGACTTGAGTGTCGCTACGAATGCAGGGCAGATCAAAGCGGGTTCTTTATCACGCAGCGAGAGGGTAGCGAAATATAATAGGCTTCTGGAAATCGAGGAGGAGCTGGGACAGAAGGGAATTTATGCAGGAACCCGACCCTTTGCAAGATTCATCCCGGGACTCTGATCGGGTCTCTCCCTCAAAGGGAAAATGAATAAGGAGAGAAAAAAAAAGTTCTTGACCTCTTCTCAAATCGAGGTCAAGGATGTTTACACCCATAAAGACCTCCTCGGTCTCGATCCGGAAGAATCCCTCGGCCACCCAGGAGAATATCCCTTCACACGGGGAGCCTATGCCAATATGTACCGGGGAAAACTGTGGACTATGCGGCAGTATGCCGGGTTTGCGACAGCAGAAGAATCCAACGAGAGATATCGTTTCCTCCTCTCCCAAGGACAAACCGGCTTGAGTGTGGCCTTCGACCTTCCCACACAAATCGGACTTGATTCAGATCACCCCCAAGCACATGGAGAGGTGGGAAAAGTCGGCGTGGCCATCGATTCATTGAAGGATATGGAATTGTTGTTTTCGGAAATTCCATTGGATAAAGTCAGCGTTTCGATGACGATAAACTCCACGGCAGCCATCATCCTTTCGATGTATTTGGTAATCGCCGAAAAACGAGGGATCGCTTGGGATAAGCTCAAAGGCACGATCCAGAATGACATCCTCAAGGAGTACGTGGCCCGGGGGACGTACATTTATCCCCTGCAACCATCACTCAAGATCATCACGGATACGCTCCATTTTTGCCAAACAAATGTTCCCCGATGGAACACCATGAGCATCAGTGGGTATCATATCCGGGAAGCGGGAGCCACGGCTGTCCAAGAGTTGGCTTTTACTTTTGCCAACGCCATCGAATACATCAAAGCGGCCACACGGTCCGGATTGGACATAGATGATTTTGCACCTCGCCTTTCTTTTTTTCTCGCAGCCCACAACAACTTTTTCGAAGAAATCGCCAAGTTTCGGGCGGCCAGAAGAATTTGGGCAAGAATCGTCAAAACATCCCACGGGGCTAAAAATCCTCTCTCCTGGAAATTCCGTTTCCACACACAAACAAGTGGAGTGACCCTGACCGCCAAAGAGCCAGAAAACAATGTCGTTCGCGTGGCCCTCCAAGCCTTGGCGGCTGTCCTCGGCGGCACTCAATCGCTCCACACCAATTCCAGGGATGAGGCGCTGGCTTTGCCCAGCGAAAGATCCGCCCAGATTGCCTTGCGCACCCAACAGATCATCGCCTTTGAGAGTGGTGTGGCCGATTGTGTGGACCCGCTCGGCGGGGCCTATTTTCTGGAAACACTGACAAACCAGATCGAAGAAAAAGTCCTTGAATATTTGCAAAAAATTCAAGACATAGGAGGCATGGTGCAAGCCATTGAAGCGGGTTTTGTGCAAAAAGAGATCCAGGAAAGCGCCTACCGCTATCAAAAACAGGTAGAAGAAAAGGAGCAAATCATCGTTTCTCTGAACGAGTTTACAAACACAGATGAAAAAATCCATTTCGGGCTTTACTCCCCTCCGGAAGAAGTGGAAAAAAGCCAACTGGAAAGGTTGAAAAAAGTGAAGGGAATAAGGTCAGAAGAAAGGATCGAAAAGAGCCTTCGAACGCTCAAGCTTGCCGCACAGGAAGGACAGAATCTTTTTCCTCCGATCTTGGATGCAGTCAGAGAGTTTGCGACTTTGGGAGAGATCGCTTCCACCCTAGAGAAAGTCTACGGAACTTATCAAGAAAACATCAACATATGAAATGGTAAGATAATCCCATGAGTAAAAAGCAGGGGGTCATATCTCTGGCTATTCTGATCGGACTTCTCTCGACATACTTTATGGGATGGGGACTGGATTCCCAAACAGCTCTTTTGATCGACCAAGAAATAAAAAAACACACGCCCGAAATCATCCGCACAAGACGCTTTCTTCACATGAATCCGGAACTGGGAAACCGAGAATTCGAGACAGCCAACCTGATCGCTTCCAAACTTCTTTCCTTCGGGCTCGAGGTTAAATCCGGCATTGCCATAACGGGTGTGACAGGGCTATTGCGAGGAATGGAGCCAGGTCCGACCGTTGGGCTGAGAGCAGATATGGACGCCCTCCCGATCCAGGAGCTGACCGATGTGTCATTCAAATCATTAAACCCAGGTGTCATGCACGCATGCGGCCATGATATCCATGTGGCCATCGCCCTGGGGACGGCCAAGGTCATGAGCGCTCTCAGAGATAAAATCAACGGGAATATCAAATTCATCTTCCAGCCTGCAGAAGAGGGCACCCCAGCAGGTGAAGAGGGAGGAGCAGACGCCATGGTCCTGGAAGGTGTTCTGGAAAATCCTCCGATTCAGGCGATTCTGGGTCTCCATGTTTGGCCAGAAAACCTCGGTCAAGTCTACTTCTCTCCAGGTCCGATCATGGCCAGCTCGGATTGGTTTCAGATCGTTATCGAAGGAAAAAGCTCTCATGCCGCCCGACCTCATGAGGGGATCGATGCGATCGCTTTATCTTCCCAGGTCATCGTCAACCTTCAATCCATTGTGAGCCGAGCTGTCGATCCGACGGATCCGGTTGTCGTCACCATCGGAAAAATCGAGGGCGGAACGAAAGCGAATATCATAGCAGAAAAAGTGACCATAGAGGGCACAATCCGCACACTCAACGAGACAAACAGAAAAAAAATTCCCCGTTTGATCGAGGATGTGGTGCGCGGCATCACTCATTCATTCGGGGCCAGCTATGTCTTCCACTACAAAAAGGGGACGCCTCTTCTGTACAACCATCCCGATCTTGCCTCGATTTTAGCCCCCACTCTTACCCGAACCCTTGGAGAAGGGAATGTCCGGGATATTAAACCCCAAATGGTTGCCGAGGATTTTTCTTATTTTGCACAAAAAATTCCTGGATTTTACTTTTTTCTCGGTGTCAAGGATCCCGAGAAGCCATCCATGGCCCCTCTGCACAGTCCCTATTTTAATCCCGATGAACGGAGTATCGCCCTCGGAATCAAAATCATGTGCCGTCTCTTATTCGACAGCCTCGAGTATCAGAGAAACATCGGAGAGGTCCCTCGTCAATAATATGTAATATGCTTTTCCCTTTTCTTTTCCTTGCCCTAAGCTTTGCAGGAGGAATACTTCTATCTGCCTGGGCATCTCCTTCCCTGCCGGTGGGCGTGGCATCCATGGTTGTTTGCCTTCTCTTCGCTTGGATTTTCCTCTCAGCTCTTCAAAAAACAAGAAAGGCTCTCGTTTTCACTCTTCTTGCTGCCTTTTTTCTGGGATCGAGCCTTCACACCTACCACATCGATACATTCGAAAACAATCCCCTCAAGAAACTGGCGTCAACGGACTACATCGACCTTCAAGGCAGGCTTTACAAATCCCTCTCTCGCGGTTACGAAAGAGACTATCTTTTCTTGAAGGTAGAGAAAATCATTTCGGATAATCGAGAAAAAAGAATGCGAGGGAATCTGAGAATTTCCATTCCACATTCGCAAGACATGCCGTCCGGGATCGAGCTCCACACGCAAGATAAAATCGAAGTTTCAGCAAAACTTTCCCTTTCCCCAGGATACAGAAATTTCGGCTTATCTACCCTTGACCGGTACCTCGAAAGCCAGAATATTCACAACAGAGCTTTCACCAAAAGTTCCATGCTTGTCAAAAAATTGGAGGATGGGAATAAAACCTCGATCCCTCGAATCATGTCCATCATCAGACGAAAATTTCAGAAGGAGATTGAGCATTACTTTATTGATGCTAGAGCTAGAGGTTCGCGTCTTTCCTCACAAGGAGCGGTTGTCGAAGCCCTTCTTTTGGGAGAAAGGGGACGAATGGATCCAGAGATCTCAGAAAGTCTCCAAAATGCGGGGATCTTTCATCTCTTCGCCATTTCTGGGGCCCATATCGCGATCATTTCCTTTATTCTTTTCTCATTTTTCAGATTCCTGAAGCTTCCGGACCGTGTGAATTATATCCTTCTGATATTTTTCCTCCTTTTGTATGCATTGCTGGTCGAAGGAAGGCCTTCTGTCATGAGAGCCACGATCATGGCGCTCGCTTTTCTTGTGGGAAAGCTCATCTGGCGAAATGTCAACTTGTTGAACACGTTATCGATCAGCGCTTTTTTCCTCCTTATGCTCAATCCCTTAAACCTTTTCAGCCTCGGGTTTCAGCTCACTTTTACGGCGACATTATCCATCATTTTATTTTTCCCGAAAATCATCAAATACCTTCCTCGGTTCCCCCTGAGAATAAGCGAAATCTTGGCCCTGAGCCTGACTGCCCAGGCAGGAGTCTTGCCTTTTGTTGCCATGGCCTTCAACCGCATAACCTTTTCTGCTCTTATCCTCAATTTTGTCGCGATTCCACTTGTGGGTATAATCATGGTTTGCGGTTACATTTTTCTCCTGCTCACGACGATGAGCTCGCTTTTGGCAGGCATTCTGGCAAAAATCATCCATTTTCTCGTCACTTTTTTGATCGCGACCTCTCACTTCCTGGATCCAATCCCCGGTGTAACCTTCAGGATCCCGACTCCTTCCCTTTTTATCGTTCTCGGATATTTTATCTTCCTCGGTCTGCTCCTTGTTCCGACGCGGTTCAAACGACAGAAAATATTCACTTCCCTTTGTTTCGCCATCTTCCTTGCGCTTCTCGTAACCCACCCGTTTCCCTCCCATTCAAAAAACCTCAAGCTGACATTTATCGACGTGGGACAAGGTGATTCTATTCTTGTCGAGTTTCCCGGAACCAAAAAAATGCTGATCGATGGCGGCGGGATTCCTGATGACACGTTCGACATCGGGGATCGGGTCGTCTCTCCTTTTTTATGGAAAAAGGGGATAAAAAAAATCCAGTATCTTGTTTTGACCCATGCCCATCCTGATCATATGAACGGATTGAAGGCCGTCGCCAAAAATTTCAAGATAGAGGAGTTCTGGGAAGCATTCAGCCCAAAAAACAACATGGCGTACGCAGCTCTCAAAAGAGGACTGCCCCGCTCGACATCATGCAGGAGAATGTTCAGAGGCCAGACGGAGATTGTCGATAGGGTGAAAATCGAAATACTGAATCCTTCCCAAGCAGACCCGATCGTTCCGAAAATCCTCAACGATCAATCCATCGTCCTCAGGATCTCTTACGGTCGAACGGCTTTCCTCCTCACGGGTGACATCGGCATAAAGGTCGAAAAAGAGCTGGTCCAATCCTCTTTTGCCCTTCGGAGCGATGTGATCAAATCGCCCCATCATGGGAGCAATACATCCAGTTCGCAAGGATTTCTGGCTGCCATCGCTCCTCGCTTCCTGATCCTTACGGTCGGGGCAGGTAACAGGTACAATCTGCCGGATCCTATCGTAATCGACAGGTACAGGGAGATAGGGGCCAAAATCTATCGCACAGATCTTATGGGAGCAGTGGAGATTTCTTCCGATGGCCAGGACTTGTCCTTTCGGACAGCCATGGCAATAGGCAAAAAATGACCTCGTTAATGTGCGGAAGCAGGCCCCAAAAAGATTTTACCGAAAATAAACAAAGGAAATCTGAAGCCCTAATTCTCTCTCATCTTTGGAATTGGGGAAAACTTTCGCTGGAACAAACACTTTATCCGTGGCAATAGTCAAGAAAAATTGTTCTCCATCTCCGACCATTTCTTTCTTGATGTTGTACGATTTTTCAAAATAGCTCTCAGCAGGAATAAATTCATCCAAAATGCGATCGTTGATCTTGATGATGACCTTTTGATCTTCCAGGGCGTCGAGATTCACTCCTCCTTTGATGACAAGAAGGGCATCTCTTTTGGGATTATCGATAATGCAACGGGCTTCTTGGGCGGTCCATCGCCACTGGCCGAGAAAGGCATCGGGATTTATTTCGAGATCGTACCATCCGTCCTCAAAAATCTTTTCCGGAGTATCCAGAGGCGGAGGGAGGACCTTCAGCTTTTTTTCGAAGATCTCCTGCTGTGTTCCATCCGTTGTATCGTAAGGAGAGGAAATACCTACAGAGAGACGCAATGTTTCTTCCCCTTTGAATTCGGGATCGAATTCATCTATGAATTCAGGTATGTAGATTCTTCTCGAGTAGACGTATTCCTGATTGGCTTCCCACTCGGAAATCGGCACCTCGGGAACATGGTCATCCTGAAGGAGCAGATTGTTTTTGTGCCAAAAATGCACATACACTTGCATTTCCTGTTCGATCTTTACGTAATTCGAGTCCGTCTTCCAGGTATACTGCATATCCGTGATCAGGTCATCGGAGAGCTCTTCCTCAGAAAACGTTACCTCCAAGGTAATTCCCTGAACTTGACTTTTTTTCTTGCATTGGAAAGAAATGACGGTCATGAAAAGGATAAGCGCCACAACAACTGTTTTTCTGCACATCGATAGCCTCCTATTTCTGGAATAAAAACGTATTATAAGAAAACGCTTTCCAGAAGTAAAGGCACCTCTGATACTGAAAAATTCCGTATCTTCAAGTAGCCTGGAAATGCCCTCTCCCTTTGTCTTGAAACCTACAGGGAGATGGTGTATAGTCCTCGAAGAATGACTCGGGTGATGCGTCCCCTCTTTTTTTTCTACCGGTTGGGAAGCTGGATCAACAATTTCCTGTTCGACCACAATCTGCGGAAAATATTCCGGGCATCTCTTCCTGTCATCAGCGTGGGAAATTTGACTTTTGGGGGTTCGGGGAAAACACCTCTCGTCATGTTTATCCTCTCACTTTGTCTCGAAAATGATATAAACCCAGCTCTGATCACCAGGGGCTACAAAGGAAAATGGGAAAAGGGCGGTGGGATACTGTCCGATGGAACGAACATCACCGGGACCTGGCAAGAATCCGGTGACGAACCTTTCATGGTATCGCGCAAGTTTCCTCAAGTCGGGATTTTTGTCGGCAGAAACCGTTTGACATCCTGCGAGAGGGCCAAACAGGCTGGTTTTACGGTCGCCATCCTGGATGACGGGTTCCAACACAGACAACTCCACCGCGATTTGGACATCGTCCTCTTCGATCCGGGCGAGAGATTGGCTCTCCGAGAATCCATTTCTGCGCTCCGCCGTGCTGGGATTATATTGGTAGAGAAAAATGACCAATTCCATGCTAAAAATCAGATAAAAAAGAATTTCCCCGATGGGAAAGTTTTTTCCTATTCCATCATAAACAAGGGATTTTTCGTTTACCCCGGAGACACCCCTGTTGTTACCGAACGATTGAAAGAAAAAAACCTTCTGGCCGTCTGTGGCATCGCACGGCCTCAAAGATATTTTTCTCTTTTAAAAAAGGAAGGGATCGAGCCGAAACTTTGTTTCGCATTCCCCGATCACCACCCATATCCTGATTCCACCAACAAAAAAATCATCGCCGCCGTCCAAAAGATCGATGCCGATGCCGTGATCACGACCGAAAAGGATGTTTTCAAGCTGGACACTCTACACAAAACTGGACAAATTCCGGTTTACTACAACAAAATAGATTTACAGATCGAGGAAAACTTCACGAGTGAGCTTTTGATCATAAAAAAGGAAATTTGACTCGGACGATGGCCAACCTACAAAAAAAAGCAGAGTTTTTCGGCTTCCAGTTTCTCAAAATCTCATTCTCTGTCCTTCCTCGCTCTTTTTGTCTTACTATCGGAGGAGTTCTCGGAGCCTTAATTTACAGGATCGACGGAAAACATAGAAAAATCGCCCTTTCCAACCTGAACACAGCTTTTGGATCCCAGCTCTCGGCCGCAAGACAGAAGAAGTTGGCAAAGGCTTCCTTTAAACATTTTGGAAGAGTTTTTGCCGAAATCATTAAATACAGGTACATGAAAATTGGAAAAATCCAACGGTTCATATCCGTCGAGGGGACAGCACACATCGAGAAGGCTCTGCAAGAAGGGAGGGGAGTTTTGCTCTTTTCCGCTCATTTGGGAAACTGGGAAACGGCAACCGCGCTCGTTTCCCAGATAGGGAAGGTCAACGTTATAGCCCGTCCGTCTGACAACGAACGGCTCGAGGACAAACTTTCGCAGATCAGAAAAAAACTCGGGGCCACCGTTATTTACAAAAAACAGGCAGCAAGGCCCATTCTCCGGGCTCTCCAGAATAACGAAATGGTGGCTATTCTGATCGATCAGAACACCGTGCGCAATCAAGCGGTGTTCGTGGATTTTTTTGGGAAAATGGCTGCTACGACACCCAGCCTAGCTTCATTTTCCCTCAAAACGGGTGCTCCGATAATCCCGCTTTTCTGCTATCCCATTCAAGGAGGAAAGTATCGCTTAGAGATCCTCCCGCCCCTCGAAATCATCTTGACGGGCGATGAAGAACAGGATGTGTTGAAAATCACGCAATTATGCACTAAGATTATACAGAATCAGATTCAGGAAAATCCAAAAGTCTGGTTATGGTTCCATGACCGCTGGAAAACACGGCCTGAGGAGGAAGAAAGATATGAAAAGAAAGAACATGAGAGATAACAAACGAACTTCCGACACCATACGCCCTGTATCCATCGAACCGGATTATCTTGACTTTGCCGATGGATCAGCCTTGATCTCCATCGGCAAAACAAAAGTCGTAGCCGCAGCGACTATCGAGGAAAAAGTCCCCTCCTTTCTCAAAGGGAGCGGGAAGGGATGGATCACGGCAGAATACGCGATGCTTCCCTGTTCCACGGAAAAAAGATCGCAGCGGGAGAGAGGTCCGGGAAAAATGTCGGGCCGCACACAGGAAATTCAACGGCTCATCGGACGCTCCTTGCGCACGGTGACTGACCTAGAGATCCTGGGCGAAAGAACGATCATCATCGATTGTGATATCATCCAAGCAGACGGCGGCACTAGAACAGCCTCGATCACTGTGGGTTGCGTCGCGCTGGCTCTGGCTTTGAAAAAGATGATGGAAGCGGGCCTTATCGATCAGATACCCCTACAAAACCTGGTGAGTGCCGTGAGCGTTGGAATAGTCGATGGGGAGCTTCTGTTGGACCTGGATTATCGGGAGGATTCCTCGGCTGAGGTCGACATGAACGTTGTCAAAACAGATACGGACAAAATCGTGGAAATACAGGCCACGGCAGAACAATCACCCTTCACGAAAAAAGATTTCGATGCCTTGTTGGATTTGGCCGATAAAGGCATCAAGGAGCTCTTCAAAGCACAAAAGGAAATTCTCAAGCAGAGGAGCCTCCTCTTCATGGCCTATGGGTAACGCTGAACCCCAAGGGCTGTGTCCGAGTAGAAGAAAAAACCCGAAGGAGGAAACAAACAGGAAAATGAATCGCATTCTAATCACTGGTGGAGCAGGATTCTTAGGCAGCCATTTATGCGAATTTTATGTGGAAAAAGGAGAAGAAGTCCTATGTGTGGACAATTTCTTCTCAGGAAACAAGGATAACATCCGGCATCTTCTCACCCATCCTCGTTTCGAACTTATACGGCATGATGTCATTCATCCTCTTTTCGTCGAGGTGGACAGGATTTATCATTTGGCCTGCCCTGCCTCTCCCATTCATTATCAGCACAACGCCATCAAAACGGTCAAAACCAATGTCATAGGAACCATCAACATGCTCGGCCTGGCAAAACGGACAGGAGCCAGAATTCTCCTTGCCTCTTCTTCCGAGGTCTACGGTGACGCACAAATCCATCCACAAAAGGAGTCCTACTGGGGTCACGTCAATCCCATCGGTCTCCGCAGTTGCTATGATGAGGGAAAGCGAGTGGCGGAAACCCTGATGGTGGATTATCACCGTCAAAACGACACCGATATCAAAATCGTCCGTATCTTCAACACCTACGGGCCCCGAATGGCCGTGGATGACGGAAGGGTCGTGAGCAATTTTATCGTCCAAGCCCTGCAGAACAAACCGATCACTATCTATGGAGAAGGCAGCCAAACACGTTCTTTTTGTTACGTTTCAGACCTCATAGCAGGACTCTATGCTATGATGGAGAAGGAGCTTTTCATCGGTCCAGTGAACATCGGAAACCCGGAAGAATACAGCATCATAGAATTGAGCCACAAAGTCATCGCACTCACCGGAAGCTCGTCTAAAATCAGTCACAATCCTTTGCCTCAAGACGATCCTATCCACAGGTGCCCGGATATTTCATTGGCAAAAAAACAACTGGGATGGAAACCGCAAACGCCTCTCGTCGAAGGCCTCAAAAAAACCATCGCTTATTTCCAAAAAGTTCTCGAGCTGACAGCCTCCCCACAAAATTAGCCATGAAATTATCCATCATCATACCCGTTTTCAACGAGGAAGATACGATCGAGGATGTTATTCATCGTGTCCGTGATATCGATGTGGGGATGGAAAAGGAGATCGTCATCGTGGATGATGGTTCCCAAGATGGGACGCCAGATGTCCTGAAAAACCTGGATTTTCCCGATATCAAAACATTTTTGCATGCCAAAAACCAGGGCAAGGGGGCTGCCTTGCACACAGGATTTTCCAAAGCCCAGGGCGATATCATCCTTATTCAGGATGCAGACTTGGAGTACGACCCCTCCGAGTACCCCACTCTTCTAAAGCCCATCCTAGACGGCCGCGCAGATGTCGTTTACGGATCACGTTTTCTTGGAGGGCCTCACCGGGTTCTTTTCTTTTGGCACTATGTTGGCAACAAACTGCTGACGGCATTATCCAACATGTTATCCAATCTCAATCTTTCAGACATGGAGACATGTTACAAGGTCATCAAAAAAGACCTCCTGGATCGCATCACATTGAAGTCCAAAAGATTCGGTTTCGAGCCCGAGATCACGATAAAGCTTGCCAAGCTAAAAGCAAGGATCTATGAGGTGCCGATCTCTTACTCTGGAAGAGACTACAGCGAAGGAAAAAAAATCGGCTGGAAAGATGGCATTGCCGCTATCTACCATATCTTTCGGTATAAATTCTTCAAATGAAGAAATAAGGGACATTCCATTAGGTACCACCCTATAAAGCTTGGGAAGAATCAGACATTCGATCCATTTATAGGGTATCACCTAATGGAGCGTCCCCATATAATTACTTGAAAATAATCCCGCATACGGCTAATATATTTCTTCTCACTTCAAAAGTGGATAGGTGATCATAAAACGTGATTCAGCAAACACCTTTTTTTTGTCTAGGGCCCTGATCTAAGGAGGCAAGCATGAATGTAACATCCGGACTTATTTTAATCGGTATCATCATCGTCGTCGCCGCACTTGTCGCACTGTTATTGGCAAAACAATACAGAAAAGTCGGACCGAACCAAGTTCTGGTCATATCAGGAGGAAGAAAACGTGCGGTTGTCGCTCCAGATGGATCGAAAACAAAAGTCGGTTATCGATACCGTCTTGGCGGCGGGACGTTTGTTTGGCCCTTTATGGAAACGGTCGACACCCTTCCGATGGAGGCCATCACCATGAATATAAAAACCCCAGAAGTTTTGACGAACGGGGGTGTGCCGATCATGGCAGAGGCTGTTGCCCAGATAAAAATCGACTCATCCGATCACACCATCCGACTGGCCGCCGAACAATTCCTGGGAATGGGAAAAGAGGGAATAAAATCAGTGGCGGAAACTGTCCTCGAAGGCAAGATGAGGGAGGTGATGGGCAGCATGACCGTGGAGCAGATCTATAAAGCCCGGCATGAGTTCTCGTCCAACGTGATCCAAGCTGCCCAGAGCGATTTTGCCAGAATGGGCTTGAACATGATGTCCTTTGCCCTGAAGGACATAAGCGACACTCAGGGCTACCTGGATGCGCTGGGAAAACCGCAGATCGCTGCGGCCAAAAGAGATGCGGTTATCGCTGAGGCTGAGACGGAAAAGGAGGCCACGGTCAAATCCTCGGAGGCAAGGAAAGAAGGGGAAATCGCTCGCCTTACAGCCGAAGCCCTGATCGCAAAAGTTCAATGGGAAAATGAAGCCAAAAAAGCCGAATCTCAAGTGCATGTCAACCAAAAAAAGGCTGCAGCCGACTTTGCCTATGAAATCGAACGAGCCCGGTTATCTCAAGACATGAAAAAGGAAGAAGCCAAGGTCAAATTCATCGAAAAGCAGGAAGCGATAAAGATCGAAGAACTGGAGATCGCGCGCAAGGAAAAAGAGCTGAACTCCAATGTTATCAAACCAGCGGACGCCCGAAAATACCAAATGAAAGCCGAGGCAGAAGCGGAAGAATTTCGTATCCAATCTGAAGCCAGGGGAAAATCCGATGCGATGAAACTGGAAGGCATCGCCCAAGCGGAAAAAACCAGACAACTGGGATTGGCAGAGGCAGAATCGATGTTGAAAAAAGCTCAGGCCTGGGATAAATACAACCAAGCCGCTATCCTGGAAATGTACCTCAAGATGCTTCCAGACCTGGCAAAAGCTGTTTCTGAACCCCTTTCCAAAGTGGATAAGATAGTCGTGGTGGGGGGAGATAAAAATCTAGGAACAACCAAAATTACCGCTCAAGTGGGAGAGATCCTGGCCCAGATGCCTGAAGTGGTCAAATCTCTTACCGGAGTGGACATGAAAAAATACCTGAAGAAAAAATTAGATTTCGATGACGACGACAAAAAAGACGAGTAGTCTTTGAGATAAAGGTTTTACCATGGTATCAGACAAAGCAAACAAGATCGGAGAATCTCCAACCTTAAAGGTCACGGCCAAAGCCAAGGCTATGAAAGCCGAGGGGATCGATGTTATCGACTTTAGCGTTGGGGAACCGGATTTTGCCACTCCTGACAATATCAAAAAGGCAGGTATTCATGCCATCGAAGAAAACTTCACTAAATACACGCAGAACGACGGCATCCCCGGCCTCAAACAGGCTATCATAAAAAGGCTGAAAGAAGATCAAGGTCTTGAATACCAGCCAAATGAGATCATCGCCTCATCCGGAGCAAAAAGTTCCCTTTACCATCTAATCCAAGCCTTGATCAATGACGGCGATGAAGTCATTATCCCCTCTCCCTACTGGGTGACATACCCCCATGCCGTTTCTCTAGCCGACGGAAAAAGCGTGATCGTCCCGACAAAAGAAGAGAACGGATTCCTGCTCTCTCCCGAAGAATTGAAAGCCGCTATAACTCCGGCAACCAAAGCATTGATCCTCAACAATCCCTCCAATCCGACAGGGGCGGCTTACTCAAGACAGGCTCTGGAAGCCTTGGCTGACATCGTGTTGGCAGAGGATATTTATGTTATCGCCGATGAGATTTATGAAAAGCTCGTCTATGATGACTTCCGTTTCTCCAGTTTCGCTTCTTTGAGTGAAGAGATAAAAAAGAAAACCATCGTGATAAACGGTGTTTCAAAAGCCTATTCTATGACAGGATGGCGTATCGGGTATGCCGCAGGTCCGGCGGATGTCATCAACGGCATGGCCAAGATCCAAAGCCACAGCACATCCAACCCCTGCTCTATATCCCAAAAGGCCAGCATAGAAGCTCTGAACGGGCCTCAATACGAAGTTTCCAAGATGGTTGCGGAATTCCAGAGAAGGCGCAACTATGCATTGATGAGACTCCAAAGTATTCCGGATGTTTCCTGCCACAAACCTTTAGGCGCCTTTTATCTGTTTCCTAATTTCTCTTCCACTTTTAAAAAAGAATACAACAACATGACCATCCGGAACTCGTATGGCCTCGCCTACTTCCTCCTAAAAGAAGCCAGGGTTGCCATTGTTCCAGGAGATGCTTTTGGCCTGGACGACTGTATCCGCATCTCCTATGCCACATCGATGGAAAACCTCGAAAAGGGTTTGGACAGGATCATCGAGGCCATCTCCAAGCTGAAAATAGCCAAAAAAACGAAGCATATTTCCCTGAACAATACTCAAACCCGGGTCACAACATCCGTTCCTGTTGATCCCGCGATATCCATCAACATAAGAGATGCACTCGTTGCTGAAATGGAAGACATGCTGAGCTACGCCAACTACTTCGAATGGAATGCCAACATCAACGGGGTCGTCGTCCAATTGAGAACGAATGTTTCCCACCTGAATGATTTTTGGATAGAAAACTGGTACCCGGCGCAGTTGGAAGCTGATCTGGAACCCCACGGGATCATCTACGCTGTGGAGGGCATTCCAGGTCGGGAACCCCGCGCCTTCTACAATTCCGAAACGAAAACGGGGATTCTGGTCAATACGGATAACTATGGACCCCTGCGAAGCCTCGCCCTCGGTCTTGTGATGGACGTTTCCGAACGCCTTTTCAGCACTTACACTCTCCGAGGCATGTCTGCGGATATAAGAGGGCGGGGTTTGGTGCTCATCGGACCCAAAGGCACAAAAAAATCCGATCTCTTCTATACCTTGCTCCTTGACGAGAAATTCCGTTTGCATGCCAACGATATTCTTTTTATCCGATTTTCCGGTGGAAAAGTCATAGCCGATTCTATCGAAAGAAAGTTGGTCATGCCTACCCAGGCCTCAAAATTTTACCCCGGGTTGGCTCCTCTTTTTGACAACAGCAAATGCGAAAATGTTGTCGTGCGTAAGGAAAACTGCCAGGATCCCGACTGTCTTCGTTTGGATGACTGCCGGCTCGATCGGGGTTCTCCATTCTGTTACAAAGCCTCAAAAAAGGCTGTCGCTCTTTTGGATCCCTATTGGATCGACGGTCCAGCCAAGCATGTCAAACGGACGGAATTGTATTGGATTTTCCTCCTGCGCTTCGACAGCTCTTCTCCTCCGGTTGTCAAAATGGAAAAGGAAGACGCCCTCAGGATTCTTGAATCTGGTGAAAGCCCAGGATTGAGGACCTCGATCGGCCCCTTAAAAAACCAGCCCTTTTATAATCCACATCTGTTGTTGACCACTCCCGAAAGAATCCAATACCAAAAGAATTTTTTCCGCGAGCTTCTCGAAAACACGGACTGTTATATGATCAACAGCGGAGTGGCGACTGTCGATGACATCCAAAACGTGATTCAACAAAAAACCGGGCCGGAAAACGGCGAGTAAGCCTAAATGAGTGAAAAGAATCTCTACAACGAAGAAGCCTATAAAAAATTCGCTGAAGAGCTTCCCCGGGCCCTGGAAGGGCCGAATATGAAAAAAGTGGACTTAGACTGGCTGGAACCACGGGCCAAAGCCACCGGCGTTAGAACAAAATTCGGTTCATACGGATGGCGTTCTGTCATGTCCAGTCGAATCGCACCTAAAACGGTATATCTGGGAGGCGAAAATGTCCGTCTCACCCGGCCTTCCGAAGAACAAAAAACCCTGATCACAAAATCCCCGGAGGAGCTGAATAAGGTTCTTCATCTCCTCCGGAACCTTCCTTTTTATCACATCTGCAGGCAAATGGGAGAAAACAAGCACTACAACCCTTTCTGCAATTTGTACGTGTCCGCTGCCGACCTCATCAATTACCGCTTGGGTTTTATGTGGGGAACGACCATGTTCAAGCCGTCCAAACGGCCTGGCCCTAAATTTACCATGATCCACATACCCGAAGAGCATCCGCTTCGACAACAAGTGCTCGTTCTGCCCGAATACAAGATCAACATAGCGCTGGGAACAGACTACATGGGAGAGGATAAAAAGGGTTTTCTCCGTCAGTCTATGTGGTCGGCTGACCAGCTGGGCATGCTCGGACTGCATGCGGGGACAAAGATCGTCACAGCCCGGGACCGAGATGACAGGCTCAAGACATACGGCGTTTTTCTTTTCGGATTGACAGCCACCGGAAAATCCACCTGGTCCTGTCATCAGCTAGGCCTGGACCACAAACGCGGAGAAAAAACCTGGGTCACCCAAGATGACATCGTTTTTTTGCGCAATGATGGATCGGCATTAGGTTCAGAAAACAATTTTTTTGTCAAAACTGATGTCGAGAAAAAATACCAGGAAGCCATGTACAACACGCTGACCGATAAATCAGCCCTTATGGAAAACGTGATGATCAAAGCCAATGGAGACCCCGACTTCCTGGACGAAAGCCTCACAGCCAACGGGAGGGCCGTGGTTCAACGTAAAAAGCTGCATGTGGACATCGATGGGAGGAAGGTGAATATCTTCTCCAAGTCTATCGATCTTCCGCCCCTCGAGGAGCTGGATGGACTCATCTTCGCATTCATCACGCGCAGGAACACCATCATGAATTTTTCCCAAGAGCTCACTCCCGAACAGGCCGTCCTGGCATATCTTTGGGGAGAAAGCACTCATAGCTATGCCAGCCAGCCGCTCAAAGCCGGAGAATCTGTCCGGATCGTCGGAACCGATCCCTTCATCGTCGGCTCGAGAGCCAAAAAGGTCAACCGGTTCTATGAGATCATCATGACTCTGGTCAACAATTATCCTGGAAAACTGAAGTTCATGCAGTATAACACAGGGGGAATCGGAGAGATCATAGAGACCTTCGAGGAAAACGGGCAGAAAAAAAAGAATTTGATCCGCAAGGTCAACCGTGTACCGATCAGCCTGATGGCCAACATCCAGAGAGGCGATCTAAGAGGGACGAATCAGTATGAGAAGGGAAGGCTTGGAACCAGAGAGATCGTGAGGTGTGAGGGAAAGGCGTTGGATAATTGGGATATTCAGCGCTTTTACTCTGAGGAGCAAATCCAGGATTACATCGAGGATCTTGTCGATGGCCGAAAAAACTATACCGAAGAAATTGTATCCGAAGGGCTGCGTCAAGAAATCTTGTATGCAGCTGAGCGATCATTCCACATAGATAAAAGCCGGAAAAAGTCCACAGTCTTCGTTCCCGGGAATGATGAACACGAGCTCGAAAGAGATGAGCCGCCAGCTTTTTTCACCGGTTCCAAGACTAGACCTCGACGGGACCGTTTTTGGCGAGGCCGCTAGCCAATCCTTTCCTCTATCTCCTGGGCTAATTGATGCAAAAGGAAAAGGTGAGCTTCCTGGACCCGGGGTGTTTCTTTGGATGGGACATCCCATAAAACCTCGCATAAATTGCCGACCGGCCCTCCAACAGCTCCGGTGAGGCCGATGGTGAACATCCGCTTTTCTTTGGCGGTATGGAGGGCTTGGACAACATTTTTCGATTCTCCGCTGGTGGAAAGGGCCAAAACGACATCTCCTTCTTCCCCCAATGCTTCCAACTGCCGGCTAAACACATACGGGTAGGAAAAATCATTGGCGATCGAAGTGAGCGCGGATGTGTCGGTTGTGAGGGATAGGGCAGGGATGGCTTTCCGCGATTTTAGATATTTATTGACAAGCTCGGCCGCAAAATGCTGTGCTTGGGCTGCGCTTCCACCGTTGCCGAAGAGAAATATCTTGTGTCCTCCTTTCAAACGTTTGCAAATTTCTTCTACCGCCTGCATATAACGAATTTCTTTATGCGCGAAGAAATCCCGGATGATTTGGGCCAATATCGCGATCTCATCGTTATACTTCATCCCTTTCTCCTTTCTGTGTTCGATTTTAAAGCACTCCTTCGTTTTCAGCCGCCGTTATTCCAGATTGAATTGCATTTCTCACTTTTTCCAAAAGGACAGGCAGGTTTTCTTTGTGATACCCTTGAGCTGAGATGGGGGGATGGAAAATAACCTTGATCTTCCCTCTTTTCACAAAAAATCTTCCTTTGGGCATGAGCTCGTAGGTCCCCAGAATAGATACCGGGATAATCGCGGATTGACTGGTCGCTGCAAGGAAAAAGCCTCCGCGACGGAATTCTTGGAGTTTGCCGTTGCGGCTCCGTGTCCCCTCTGGGAAGATCAAAAATGAATGTCCTTTTTCTTTCATCAATCTAGCCGCAAGATCGATGCTTTTTTTGCCGCCCCTGATGCCCTTCCTATCGACGGAGACAAAATCGACCTGTTTCATACCAAAACCGATAACGGGGATCCTAAAGATCTCTTTTTTCAATATCACCCGGATCGGCAGAGGAATGACAAAAAAAAGCAACGGACCATCGAGAAAACTCACATGGTTGGACATGAATATGTAGGATTTGTTTTTTTCGACAACATCGCTTCCGGTCACTTCGATACGGATCCCGAGTACTTTCGGACTTATCCTCATTGCATTTTTGCCTGCCCAGAGAAGGGGGCGTGAGCAATCGGATATAAAGCACAGAAGAAGGAAGGGGATCAAAAGAATAACGATCAAAACATAGATAATGAGCAGGATAATAGTCCGCATACTCGAGGGCACAGATTATACCATATATGGATTAAAAGTGGGACGGTTCAATTTTTTCTTCAGGGATATGCCTTGATATCGATCTGGGAATAGATGAAAAAAAATCGGGGAGAAAAGAAAAAAGGCGATACGGTTGTTGCCCGTATCGCCCTTTTTCCGTAAAGCGAAAATTGAGTCTAGCTAGGTTCCTATTTACTGAATGGCTGTTCTCGGTGCAACGATCCAGGAACCAGACCAGTTGACAAGGTCTCGGTTGAAATCAACCATCGTGGTTACGGTGTACATCCCAGCGGAAGGAGCCGTTGGATCATAATCAGGACCTGTTAAAGCATTATCCCGTCCATAGGATTCAATCACAAAGTCATCATTACCGATATCAGTAGTGAGAATACCACGTACATCAGCTGCGTCTCCAACATGAACCTTGAAGGGCTCGCCCCACTGGTCCCTCACCGGAACGATTTTCACATAGAAGGGTGATAGAGCAAGAATGTAAGCATTGCCTTCAACAAGATCGCCATCCTGGGCAATAGCAGGAGTCGCATTTGCCCATGCGCCCTGGTCGGTGATGAAATCAGCAGAACCGGTCGCCATCGTGACGATGTCCTTCATCGTGCCTTTCTGTTTGGCCTTCTGGATGGCGGTAATCGCGTTGGGGATCAGAAGAGCAGCTAGAATTCCGATAATGGCCACAACGATCAACAACTCAATCAGCGTAAAACCTTTCGCTTTTTTAAACATTTAAAACCTCCTTTTTTACTTCTGGTGGTTTTTATTTCTTATCACCAGTAAGTGTTTTTTAATCGGGGACTAAAAGTATTGCAACTTTTGTGCCAAACCGATATTATCGTAAGTAGTAGAAAATATTGATGTTATCATAATATCCGCAAATCTTCCCAGTCTAAATTGACATTTATTGTCACCCTGCTGCCAATATTTTACATTATTTGTCTTATACTGCATGATCTTCCTCAAGACCACCTTTATTCTCTCTGTTGGTGCTTTTCAAACCGTGCTTTTCGACCAAATATCTCACAGAGCGGTAATTGACTCCGAGCACATTGGCCGCCTCTTTCAGGTTACCTCCTGAAAACATAAGGGCCTGTTTGACATAGCCGGACGAAATCTCATCCATCACGGCATTCAGGTCAAAACCTGGTTCAATGGCCGGGGTCGTTTCCTGTTTTTTATCCGGCTGGAGCATTTCTTTAGGAAGACTACCCTTGGTGATCGTTCCTCTCTCCTCGATAGCCACTACCCTTTCGATAGCATTTTCCAATTCTCGGACGTTCCCGGGCCAGAGATAGGATTCGAACACATCGATGACTTCCGGTGCGATTCTTTTCATCTTGCGCCCCATCCCATTGCAGTATTTTTGAAGGAAATGAGTGATGAGCAACGGGATGTCTTCCTTTCTTTTCCGTAAAGGAGGCATCTCAAAGGAGATGACATTTAAACGATAAAACAAGTCTTCGCGGAAATTTCCTTCATTGATGCTTCTTTTCAGGTCTTGGTTCGAGGCTGCGATGATCCGCACGTCCACGGGAATCTCTTCGATTCCGCCCACCCTTCTTATCCTTTTGTCCTGCAGAGATCGCAAGAGCTTCACCTGTGTCCACGGGGACATCTCTCCCACTTCATCTAAAAACAATGTGCCTTTTTCCGCCACCTCGAACATGCCTTTCTTGTTGGAGACAGCTCCTGTGAAAGATCCTTTCACATGGCCAAACAGCTCGCTCTCAAGAAGATTTTCAGGCAGGGCTCCGCAATTGATGGAAACGAAGGCCCTATCCCGGCGAGTGCTCAGATAATGGATCGCTCGAGCCGCTATCTCCTTCCCTGTCCCGCTTTCACCGGTGACGAGTACTGTGGAATCCGTCACGGCTACTTTTTCGATCAGGTTATAAATCTCTTGCATCACCTTGCTTTTCCCGATCATGTTCTCGTAATCATATTTTTCTTTCAGCTCTTTTTTCAGAAAAAGGTTTTCTTCCATCAGCCGTTTTTTTTCAAGACCCTGTGCGACGATAATCTTCAACTCTTCCACATCGAAAGGCTTGACTATATAGTCCATGGCTCCCGCTTTTAATGCCTCCACAGCTTGTTTTATCGTCCCATATGCCGTGATCATGACGATGGGAATATCGGGCCTGTTTTTTCTGACGTAGCGGAGGAGTTCCATCCCGCTCATCCTGGGCATCTTGATATCAGAGACGATAATGTCAAAATCCTCATTTCCCATGAGCTCGACGGCCCTGGTGGCCGAAAGGGAGGTTTTCACCGCGTAGCCTTCTTTTTCAAAAACCACGGTCAAAAGATCGAGGATGCTTTTTTCATCATCTATGACGAGTATTTTTTCCATCTTCTTACAATCTCATCCTTGATTCTGATTTTACCTGTGACCTTGGAAGAACGATCACAACTTCTGTCCCTTTATCAGCATGGGGATGCACGTGGATCTTCCCTTTGTAGTCATCAACGATACGATGCACAACCGCCATCCCGATCCCCGTTCCAGATTGGAATCCAGAACAAAGAACAGGTTCTGTCAATTTTTTCCTCTCCTCATCTTCCAGGTCTTTCCCCATATCCGCAACTCTTAACAGGACTCCCTCCCGCGGATCTTGATCGATATCGACGGTAATGGTTCCTCCTTCCGGCATTACTTTGATGGCGTTTCTTATGAGATTCCAGAATATCTGTTTGAACTGGTTGATGTTGCCAAAATAGGATATGCTGGAAGCCTTGAAGTTTCCATCCACCTGGAAGTTGCCGTTCAGTTCCCCGCTATCTTCCAACAGAAAGAGTGTTTCCTCTACCACAGAGGCTAGATGAACTTCGGAAAATGTCTCGATATTCGGGGAAACTAGACTTAAAAATTGCTCTATCGAGTGGGAAATCCTTCCTGACTGTTTAACGATGTTATCCATCAACTCTTTCTGTTCGTTTTCCAGTTCGAGTCCTTCTTTAAGCACTTGGACCGAACCGGAGATGGCCGCTAGAGGGTTGCGAATCTCATGGGCTAAATGAGCAGAGAACTCTCCTGCAAGGGCCAACCGTTTTTTTATCTCCAGTTCTCTTTCCGCCAATCGCAGTTTTTCAGCTGTTCGCCTCAATCTCTCTTTCATGTAATTCACCAAAAAAGCCACGATAAAAAACATGCTCCAAGAAATGAAGATATTGTTGATGACGATACCTGGAGATAACTCTGTCGGTTGGTCAGATCCAAAATAGGGCAAAAATCCCAAATGCATCCCGTTGACCAAAACACCGAAGAACACGCCGGATAATGCGGCCGTCAAATAGGCGGCCCGTCTCGAAAGTACGAAGCCCGCAGCGATGATCCCGAATATATACAGGAAATAAAAAGAACCCCTCAATCCTCCAGAAACATACACAAAAGCTGTGATCAAAAGGAGATCGAAAAAAATCTGGATCCAAACCTGAAGAGTCTGGTACCTTCCCCAATAGTACAAGAGCAGATAGCCGATAGACAAAACATATGTGACGATGATCAGAATATAAAAGAGAGTAAGAGGGAGGAATATGGACGTGCTAAACTGGTTGATGATTACGGCTGAGACAGCAAGGGCTGTGACAATGATCAGTCGCAGGAGAATGAGCCACAAAATGTCTTTTCTTCTCTTCAATCCTTTGTTCCTTATATTTGGAGTACCTATTCAATGAGATTCCTGAATGTCATATTCTTTTTGTCTTCTCTTAGAATTTGTTCATGAGATCGAAAATGGGCAGATACATCGAAATGACGATCGATCCGACGATCAAACCCACAAAAATCAGCAAAATGGGTTCCAATATGGAAAGCAGGTTCGCCACGGAATATTCCACCTCTTCATCATAAAAGTCGGCCAACTTGGTCAACATATCATCCAAGGTACCTGTGGCCTCTCCGACTCCAACCATTTGAATCATCATGAAGGGGAACCTTCCCTTTTCCCTCAAGGCATCTCTCAGGCTGGTTCCCTCGGCCACCATAGACCTCGCTTGCATGATGTAATCCTCAACGATGACATTGCCAGAAGTCGAAGACGTGATTTTCATGCTCTCCAGCATGGGAACACCTCCGGAGAGAAGAGTGCTTAGCGTTCTGGTCACCCGTGATAAGCCGACTTTTTCGAGAAGTTTTCCGAAAAGGGGCATCCGCAACATAAATTTATCGGTTATCCTTCGGCCTGACTCAGTTTTTCTCCAATACCTCAAGGCGAATATAAGGGCGACGAATGCGATAGCAATCAAAAGAATGTATTTCTGGATGAAGATACTGAGGGCTAGAACAACGGATGTCAAGAAGGGCAGCTCAGCACCCAGCTCGAGGAAGATCCCGGCAAACACCGGAATGACTTTCCACAGCATAAAAATGCACACGATGATGGCAAAAGATAAAACAGCAGTGGGATAGATCATGGCCTGGCGGACCTGAGCCCTCAACCGGACGATTTTTTCCAGGAATTCAGCCAGTCGTCTCAACATGATATCCAAAGATCCGCTTTGTTCTCCAGAGGCAACGAGATTACAGTACAAATCATCGAAGACAGTGGGAAATTTTCGTTTGGCCTGATTCAACGTGGACCCCGCCTCCACATCCGCTCTAATATCCTTTATGACAGTTTTGAAATATTTGTTCTTGGTCTGCTCGGCGAGGATGTTAAGACTCTGGATAAGCGGAAGTTCTGCATCGATCAGCACAGAGAGCTGCCGGCTGTAGATAGCCAAATCCTTCAACTTGACTTTTTGCTTTTGGAGAAACGGGATCGCTAGCTTTTTCCTCGCGCTGGATATATCTGAAACTGTAATCTGCTCCCGTTGCAGAGCTTTCGTCAGCTCATCCACGCTCCTGGCGATCCGGACTCCCCCGACAACATCGCCGTAACGGTTTTTCCCTTTCCATTGAAATGTAGGCATTATTAACCCCTTTCTACTTTCTCATTTGTTTCGGAGTGAAGCTCGCAGAAGTGACCTTGAGCCCTTCTCTCCGCTGGATAATATCCGTTAATTCCTCAGGCTTTGAAGACACATTCAAGGCCATCTCGAGAGTGATTGCCTTTTTAAAATAGAGGCTAGCCAGGGATTGGTTGAACGTCTGCATACCAAATTTCTCTTGCCCCATCTGCATAGAGGAATAAATCTGATGTATCTTGTTCTCTCGGATCAAATTCCGGATAGCCGGATTGGGGATGAGAATTTCCATGGCCAGAACCCGACCTCTACCATCGGCTCGAGGGAGGAGAGTTTGGGTAACCACCGCTTCCAAACTCATAGAGAGCATGATTCTAACTTGGGATTGGTACTGGGAGGGAAAAATATCGATGATTCTCGATATGGTCTCAGCAGCGGAATTCGTATGCAAAGTAGAAAAGGTCAGATGGCCTGTTTCAGCCACGCGAAGGGTGGCTTCGACTGTCTCCAAATCTCGCATCTCACCGACAAGAACAACATCCGGATCTTCCCGCAGAACCGAGCGCAATGCATTCGGGTAGGAGAGGGTATCGACTAAAAGTTCTCTCTGGTTGACGATGGCTTTTTTTGGCGCGATGTAATACTCGATAGGGTCTTCGATCGTGATGATATGGACGGGTCTTTCCTTGTTTACATGCTCGATCAAACAGGCCAGAGTTGTGGACTTTCCGCATCCTGTGGGACCTGTCACGAGGACCAATCCCCTGGGTAAATAACACAACTTTGCCAGTCTTTGGGGAATGCCCAATTCCGAGAAGCTCCACATAATAGGAAGGAATCGCCTGAAGGCAGCCGCCACAGCGCCTTTCTGCATGAACACGTTCCCCCTAAAACGCCCCATGTCTTTGATCCCGAAAGAAAAATCCAATTCCATCTTTTCCTCGAACTGCTTTTTCTGTCTGTCTGTCAACAGGCTGTAGATGATGTTCTTGGTCTCAGATGGTGTCAAAGGAGGATAATCGAGTGAAACCAATCCTCCGTTAACCCTTATGCGGGGGGGGATATGCGTCGTGATATGCAGATCGCTAGCATCCCTATCGACAGCCAATTTGAGTAATTCTTGTATCGTTATTCCCATATTAAACCTCCGTATCTTTGACCGTTTCTCTCAATACTTCTTCAACAGAAGTAATTCCTTCCATGATTTTTTTCAGTCCACTCCTTCTCAACGTGGTCATCCCGTTTTCCCTGGATTTTCTCTTGATTTCTTTGGACTGAGCCCGGGAAAGAATCAAATCTCTGATATCATCGCTCACTTCCATCACCTCGAACAGTCCGATCCTTCCCTTGTATCCTGTGTTGTGACACGTATTGCACCCGGCTGGCTTGTAAACCTTGATTTTGGTGGATTCTTCTTTGGAAAAGCCGATATCCATCAAGGCTTCTGGCGTCAGGTTGTGGCGTGTTTTGCAATCAACGCACAATTTTCTGACTAGCCTTTGCGCCACGACCAAAACGACCGAATCCGCGATCAGGAAGGGTTCGACGCCCATGTTGACCAACCGCATGATCGTGCTGGCTGCGTCGTTGGTGTGGACGGTGGAAAAAACCAGATGTCCAGTCAGGGCGGCTTTTATGGCAATGTCCACCGTTTCAAAATCTCTCATCTCACCGACAAGCATGATGTCCGGATCCTGACGCAAAAAGCTCCTGAGGGACGTGGCAAAAGTCAAACCGATCGTATCTCTAATATTGACCTGATTTATTCCCGGCATGTAAAACTCTACCGGATCTTCCGCCGTCATGATATTCTTTTCCATCGAGTTCAAGTTAGAAATGCCCGAATATAGGGTGTTCGTTTTGCCACTTCCCGTTGGCCCCGTTACGAGGATGATACCCCAAGGCCGGACAAGCATGCGCTTGAAAACATCGAGTGATTCTTGTTCGAATCCCAGTTTTTTCATATCCAGCTGCAGCCTGGCCTTATCGAGGATCCTGACAACGACCTTTTCTCCGAAGACAGCTGGGACACTGGAGACACGCATGTCGACTTCTTTTTTATCGCCGTTCTCCAGTTTCACCCTCATCTTGATCCGGCCATCCTGAGGCAACCTTTTTTCTGCAATATCCATATTGGAAAGAATTTTGACGCGTGAAGTGACAGGATTTTTAAACTTGAGAGCCAGATTCATCATCTCGTGCAGGGTTCCATCCAGACGGTATCTCACGCGGAAATTTTTCTCGTATGGCTCAAAATGGACATCACTGGCACCCTTTTTGATGGAATCGATGAAAATGGTGTTGACAAGAGTGATGATCGGGGCTTCCTCGGTGGAGTGCACCAGCTCTTCGATATCATAATCCTCTTCGTCTTCTTCGATGATGTTAACACTGGCATCCTCGGCTTGCTCGATTTCATCGACGATCTGCTTCACACGCAAAGCATCGGAAGAACCATAATATTTGGAGACGGAACTCATGATGCCCGATTCTGAAGCGATCACAGGTTGGATGCTCAATCCTGTCCGGAACCTCACGTCTTCGATGATTCCGAGGTCAGTCGGATCGACCATGGCAAGGGTCAAAAACGACCGGATGCGGTGAATAGGCATAATCAGATACTTTTTGGCGATTTCGACCGGAATGAGACTGATAACATCCGGGTAGACCTCGAACTGTTCCAGGTTGATATACGGATAGCCCAACTGCCGGCTGAGCGCTTGAGCCATTTCTTCTTCGGAAAGATACCCCAGGCTGACGATAGCCGACCCTATTCCTACGTCATTCTTCTTGTGAAAATCAAGAGCGCTTTTCAGTTGTTCGGAATCGAGCAGCTTTTCCTGAATAAGAATTTCGCCAAGATTGGATCCCATTAGTTCTCCTTACGAATAAACATCCAATGAGAATTCCACGTTAGATAAATTGACATTTTTTGTCAACACTTTTTCTCCATAATAAGAGACGATCGGAGCGGTCTCTTTTTCTCTTCCTTTTTTAACATCTGTATTTCCAGTCATGGTACCTGCGAAACGTTCATTATATTCTCAGAGATAGCCACCAGCGTCAATCACCCGATGGGAGGATTGGTGAGGTGATTTTTACAAATTTTGTCTCACCCCTTTAGGCGATGCCCTTTCACCGTAAAGGCGACGCTCGAAACGCAAAAATCTTGTAAATTGACATTTTTTGTTACTTGCTTAATTTAGTCGGAGCTGGACATGATTGTCGGGTAATAATCTGGCGGAAAAAGCGGGCGCCTGAACAATTTGTTTTTTCCAGGCTAAAGGTATAGATTGACTGCCGAACAATATATCCATCCGTTAAGCCCAGAAAGAATCCCTTGTGGATTGCGGCAACAAACCGCCCTCTCTCAGCATTATCGGCTCGGGACTGTAATTCGTCCTCAAGAATATTTTTGGGTTGACCCTTCAGGGGAATGAATCTCTCACCGGGTACCTACGGGGGATGGAAATACGGCATCCGCTTCAGTCGGGATAACAAAACCTACCAGCAGAATCTGACACGGCCGAAGGCCCTGAAAGAAAAGGGGGGGGCCTGCTGGTATCGATGAGTTTAAGTGGCGCGCCAGGAGAGACTCGAACTCCCGACCCGCTGCTTAGAAGGCAGCTGCTCTATCCGCTGAGCTACTGGCGCGTGCCACAATCCTGGTCCTCTAACTATAACGCAAAGCCCGCCATTTTTCAATCAGAGAACAGGGTCAGCAAGCATCCTCAAAACCGTTGCATTTCTTGCTGCGTAATGTATCAGTCTGGCAGGCTGAAGAGGAAGTCATCCGGAGGCAAGCGGGCATGGTTCCTCGAAGAGGAGAGCGAGCCGAGGAATAAGGGGATTTTCCTCGCTGGGGAAAATCACCGGGCTGACGTTTCAGCTTGCCAGACCGATTGTAAGCCATCACAGCTGTAAGGATGCTTCTTGGGGGATACAATCGGGGAGAGCGGATTCGAACCGCCGACCTCCTGCTCCCAAGGCAGGCGCGCTAACCAGGCTGCGCCACTCCCCGACTAACACAATCGATGACCTGAAACAGGCCAGGAAAATCATTATATACCAAATTTGCTTTATTTTCTTTTGATCTCTTTTTCTATCTGCCCCCTGCCGATCTTGAGCACGATGGGTCTCCCATGGGGACAGAGAGAGGGGTTCGATGTTTGGAACAATTCCTCCACGAGATAATTCATCTTTTCGAATGCGAGCGGCTGACCCGCCTTGATAGCGCTTCTGCAGGCGAGAGTCGCGATCAGCGCGCCTTTTTTATCCTGCATTTTTTCTTCCTTCATTTCCTCGAGGAGGGAGAGGAAGACTTGTTGGGCTTCCTCCTCTTTAAAAATGTCCGGATATTCTTTGAGAGCATAGCTCCGCCCGCCCATGTTATCCACGATAAAGCCGACCTCCTCCAGCATTCTCCGGTAATCCTCGAGACGGAGGACCTGGGAAGCTGATAGGTCAAAAACCACAGGGAGAAGGGGCAATTTCCCTGGCCAGCCCGTTTTCTGGTCCACTTCAGAGTATTTTTCGAATAATACCCTTTCATGCGCATTGTGCTGGTCGATGATCAGGATCCCTTCCTCGTCCGATGCCACGATATAGGTGTCCAGATACTGCCCCAATACTCGCGGATGCCCGGTCTTTTTTTTTGTTTCTGGGCCGAATGAATCCTTTGTTTTTATCTCCAGCTTCTCGGGAAACTTCATCAGGGAAGGTTGAGATTTCTCGCCAACCTGCCGGATCTCATGCGTGTACGATCGAACAGGATAAACCTCCTTGATCCCCATTTCTCTTGTTATAGCCCGGGCTATTCCCGTTTGTACAAGGGAAAAGATTGGTTGGGGATCTGTGAAACGGATCTCGGCCTTTGTCGGATGGACATTGACATCGACCTCATCATAGGGAAGAGACAGGAATAAAAAGGCTTCGGCAAACCGATCTTTTTCGATATAGCCCTTGAAGGCTTGGATAAGCGCTGCCAGGAACATCCGGTCTTTGACCACCCGATTATTCACGAAGAACAACTGGTGTCGGCGGTCCTTTCGACCAGAAGGAGGCCGGGAAACGAATCCAAAAACACGCCGCTCATCTTCTGTGTGGTCGACTTCTATCACGCTTTCGATAGCCGATTTTCCGTAAACCTGGAAGAGCCTTTCTTTGAGGCTTGAAACTGCGGGATAATCAAAGACACGCCGACTGCCATGCTGGAGGGAAAACCTCACATCTGGGAAAGACAGGGCGATATGGGTCAAATAATTGACGATCTGGGAAAGCTCCGCTCGGTCCGAACGGAGAAATTTCTTTCTGGCCGGTAGATTGAAAAAAAGGTCTCTCACTTCGATGCTCGTTCCTCTCGGAAAAGCCACATCCTCACAACGGAGCGTTTTTTCCCCTACTCGTTCGATCAGGGTTCCCTTTTCCCCGGTTCCATCCGAAGTCTTCAACAGAATGCGGGATACAACCGAAATGCTAGGAAGGGCTTCCCCCCTAAAACCCAATGTCGAGATTTTCTCCAGGTCCTCCTCTTGGGCAATCTTGCTCGTGGAATGCCGTTTGAAACAGATAAGGGCATCCTCCCGGCCCATTCCATGGCCATTGTCGGACACTTCGATCAGACGCTTGCCCCCCTCAGCCACCTC
>Ga0307445_10000160_pt1 | contig 32612 bp, 26 predicted proteins | sample SalMarSW160330MG_FD_202147 | JGI IMG/M metagenome (GOLD analysis project Ga0307445, IMG submission 202147) | Salt marsh sediment microbial communities from the Plum Island Ecosystem LTER, Massachusetts, United States - SW1603-30 | ecosystem: Environmental > Aquatic > Marine > Intertidal zone >... | reverse complement strand
CTCCAGACAGCGCAACACCCGAGGGAATCGTTGCCGTTGGAGGCAACCTGTCGCCCGGCATGCTCCTCTCCGCCTACAACCAGGGCATTTTCCCCTGGTACTCCGACGGCGACCCGATCATCTGGTGGAGCCCCGACCCGCGCTGCGTGATCTTCACGGATGAGCTTCACGTCTCGAAATCGATGAAAAAACTCCTCCGCCGGGGACAGTTCAGCATAACGCTTGACAGGCGGTTTCGCGACGTGATTACTGCCTGTAAAAAAATACCCCGCAGGGGCCAGAACGGCACATGGATCACAGATGCGATGCTCGAGGCTTATAGTATCCTGCATGACCTCGGCTACGCGCATTCGGTTGAGGTGTTGGACGACGGCTGGCTCGCAGGCGGCATGTACGGCGTTTCACTGGGCAGCTTCTTCTTCGGCGAGTCGATGTTCAGTCTCATCCCGAATGCGTCCAAGGCCGCCATTATCCGCCTCAACAACATCATTAAAAAAATGGGGTTTTTGATGATCGACTGCCAGATATTTTCTCTTCATCTCCGAACACTGGGTGCACGGATGATTCCGAGAAATGAGTTTCTTCGCCTGCTGGAAGATGGTTTGAAGTCAGAAACGCATCGGGGGAACTGGAGTGCATTTATTGACGTATGAACAGTAAAATAACATGAATATTTCAATGTAGCCGGCATGGAGAAACTGCAGGCAAGACCAGGCCCAATTTCAGTAAAAATCGCGGTCAACCGTTTCTCATCTCACATCACCCTCTTACAGTATACCCCAATTCCACTTTCAGCGCACCTTTTTGATGCATCGAAAAACGCATTCGTACGTATATTGAAGGATTTCCCGTCGAAATCATATTATAAAAACATGCAGTACTTCTTCTCCACAATCCTTCTTGGATTATTCTGCATTTTTGAAAAGATAGTTTTTTTATAGATAAAAGTAATAACCGTATTAAAATAAGATGCGGTTGTCGCAGTTTACGTAATTGCCCTATAGTTGCTTCCTTCGTCCCGGTTTCTTTTCTTCAACACCCTTTTCATTTAAGAAAAACATTAATACCGGGTAAACTGGGACTCTTGGCCGTTAACGGTCATTGTAAAAACAGTTTCCGAAGCACTGACAGTGAAAGTATACGGTTCTGTTCCCCAGTACGGCTCAAGGTCGGTGATAAAAGAGCTCCAGCCTTCACTCTGGTCATCTATCCAATCTATTCCATCGTACCCCTCTTCCAGCGCTACCGTGATCGTGCCGTCGCCCGTCGTATAGCTGCCCCGTACACCCCAGACAAGCACACCACTGTTGTCAAGGTCGAAGGATAACATCTGAAAATGATGCCTGTCCATGGTGCAGGTTGTTTTTATGTTGCTGGACTCAACTACCTGCGTCATATACCATGCACCGATATGGTTCAAGGATGCGCTCGCCTGGGTATAGGTCATCGAGTCTCCCTGCATGGTCAAGGTGAGTTCGCTTCCGGAGACCGAATAGTTCATACTATACGGCGGGGAACCCCAGAAATCATTCGTTGTCGCAAGAAAGTTGTTCCAGTTCGCACTGTCGCTGTCCATCCATTCTTCTTCCATGTATCCATCTGTCACCGTTATAGTCAATACACCCTCAGATTCTGTATAGGTGCCGATTAGGCCCCATACGAACATTGAATTATTGAGATCATAACTCAGCATCTGTATCTTCTGTGAACCGAGAATACAGGTCGATTCAATGTCTGTTGAATCCCATACCATTGTGGTATACCATGCACCGAGCGCCGATTCATCGCTGCCTTTCTTGCTATCACAGGAAGCGCCAAGGGCCAGGCCCGAAGAAAACAGCACAAACGAGAAAAACAATACTGCCGCACTGTTGAGTATCCTACATTTCATAATATCCCCCTTTGAAAATTTATTTCATCCTTTCATGCACAATAAAGCAAATAAGTATTAAAATGAATATGAATAATGGATACAATGAAATATCAATAATAAAGATAGCATGTAGAAAATTATACCATATTTCAGATAAAAAAAGTGAAAAATAATAAAAAAGTATTTTTATCACGCTATCAAAATTATCTTTATATCGCAACCAGTATTAAGAAGAACTAAAAAAAAGCCTGGCGAAACACGACGTATGCTTACAATCACTGAAAGAGTATCAATCCCCATACATGAAATTGAGATGAGCGCAGTACGCGCGCAGGGGGCAGGAGGTCAAAATGTGAACAAGGTCTCCACCGCCGTTCACCTGCGCTTTAATATTCATGCCTCCTCTTTGCCCGATTTGTACAAACAACGGCTTCTGAAACTGAACGATCAGCGTATTACCAGGGAAGGCGTAATTGTTATAAAAGCTCAGCAGTACAGAAGCCAGGAGAAGAACAGGGAGGAGGCATTGAAGCGACTGAGGGAGCTTATCAGAAGCGTTGCCGTATCACCGAAAAAACGAAAAAAGACCAGGCCGACCGAGAGCTCTCAGAAAAAGCGCCTCGACAAGAAAAACAAACGTGGACAGGTCAAGGCCCTGAGGGGGAAGATCACCGATTAAGAGGTATCATACATTACAAATAGTATCCAGACAGGCAGATGAAGATAGGTTTTTCAGGCACTGACGATGCTTCGCGTCACTTTACCGAAATGTAGTCCGTAAATCGCAAGCTCCACCGCAACGGGAAACGCCTTCGATTTCGTAAAAAGGGTCTTGAAGAGGAGCCTCCAGTATCTGAGCCTGGATTCCGAAACAATACCGATTCGCCACATACTCTTAACAAATGCCTTGATATCCTCCACCGTAATCGTTCCCCGTGCCGTGGGCTGGTAGTTATCGATGAATGTATCGATTCTTTTGTAGTAATATTTAGATGAGTAGATTGTCGAAAGAATTTTTTTGTACCCCGCAACAAGCTTCTTCTTCCCCATTTTCGGAATAAAGTTCAGGCTACCGTCCGTGTTCTCTCCGGTTGTATCTTTGAGAAGCCTGTTTTCAGATTTAAGTCTTCGCCACAGGCCTGTTTGCGGCAGCGCATTGAGCAGGCCGACCATGGCTGTGACAACGCCTATTTGCTGAATGAATTTTATCTGAGCCTCGAATATCCGTTCCGTGTCACTGTCAAATCCGACAATAAATCCTCCCATAACCTGCATGCCGTTCTGTTGTATGATCTTTACCGACTCCGAGAGGCTCCGGGTTACATTCTGCGTCTTGCGGCATTCATTCAAACTCTCAATATTGGGCGTTTCAATACCAAGAAACACCTTCGAAAAATTCGCTTCCTTCATCAGTGTCATTAATTCCTCATCGTCCGCCAGGTTCGTGCTGGCTTCGGTTAAAAGTTTATACGGATATCGATACTCTTTCTGCCATGCTATAAGAGACGGCAGCATCCTTTTTACACGCGCTTTATTTCCGATGAAATTATCATCAACAATGAACAAAGACCCCCTCCATCCTTCGTCATAGAGCAGCTGTATTTCACGCAGCAACTGCGCAGGGCTCTTTGTTCTGGGAACCCTCCCGTTCATAATAATGATGTCGCAGAATTCGCAGTTAAACGGGCACCCCCGTGAATACTGCACAACCATCGATGCGTAATTCCTGAAATCTATCAACGACCACAACGGGGCAGGCGTCTTTGTAATATCCGGCCTTTTGTCGGATGTGTAGAGATGCCGGAGATTCCCCTTTTTCAAGTCTTCAAGAAAAAGAGGCAGGGTAATTTCCGCTTCATTCAGCACAAAATGATCGACTCCCTGAAACTCTTCATATCTTGTTGTAAACAGAGGTCCCCCTGCAACAATTTTTTTCCCGTGCAGGGCACATTTACTGATGATTTCCAGTGCATTTTCCTTTTGTATGATCATGGCGCTGATGAACACGATATCCGCCCAGACGATATCTTTTTCCTCCAGGTCCGAAATATTCACATCAACGAGCCTTTTGTTCCATTCATCAGGCAGCATGGAAGCAACCGTCATAAGCCCCAGTGGAGGAAATGCCGCCTTCTTGGAAATAAATCTCAGAATATATTTGAAGCTCCAGAAGGTATTCGGATACTTTGGATAGACCAGTAAAACGTTCATTTTATAAACCGCCTCCTGTTTTTTTCAGATAAGCCGAACAATAAAAAATATTCGAATCATGCCGGGAAATTAAGGAATGTACCGGTATTGAACCAGCGGTGTCACTATTGAAGGTTTCTATATAAGCTGTGATTCATTATGATAAAAGTCAATGAATATTGGTTTATCAATATGAATATCGGTTTGCCGACGATAGCTTTACCGGAGTCAGATCCCATAGAAAACTCATAACACACTGTCAGGGATTATACGTCCTTTTCCGTGTAAAGTACCGGAATGGATCTTTTTTCTGAAGCATTTACCGTTGTGTGACTTCTATTTGAAATAAAGATACCAAGACTCACGAGAAGGGTGAGTGCGGCAAAGAATACGAACACTCTGATGATCACTTCCCTGTTACCTCCCGTGCTATGGTTTTATCCATTGGAATTCTGGTTTTTTGTACCAGATTTTCATATAAAAATGACTGTATATTGTTACAATTGCTTGTCATTGTATTCAACAGGTAAAAACCATTAGGCTAGTGTCGGCTTGAACCTTTTATTTTTGAAGTTCACTTGCCTATTTATTGTATGGTGTATACATTTATTTTCGTTACACATCAATGAAGAGTTTATCGTTTTTTTTACTGCTGTAGTTCGTTCGGCAGTACACTTTATATTATCCACCATGTGGAGGGTTGTGTCAAATAATTATCAGTAATTATGGCCAATCACTCCTGCTACTCGCCAGCCATCTGACGGAGTACGGTATGTAAAATACCGCCGTTTCTGTAATACTCAAATTCAATATGCGTATCGAGGCGTGCAAGAACGGAAAATTTCTTCTCCTCACCTGTGTCATTAACAGCTTCCGCTTTGAGCATTTGACCTGCTTCATGAACAGGCTCGATCCCAAAGCGCTCCATACCGGTAAGTCCCAGAGAAGCTGCGTTCTGTCCTTCGATGAATTGAAGCGGCAGCACCCCCATGCCGATGAGATTGCTCCGGTGTATTCGCTCGAAGCTTTCAGCGATAACCGCCTTTACACCGAGAAGGAGTGTTCCCTTTGCTGCCCAGTCTCTCGAGCTCCCAGCGCCATACTCCCTGCCCGCAATGACGATAAGCGGAATACCGCGACCCTTATACTCAACAGCCGCATCATAGATAGGCATAACTGTTCCGTCAGGAATGAGCTTCGTTACGCCTCCCTCGGTGCCGGGTACGAGTAGATTTTTTATACGAACATTACCGAATGTTCCCCGCATCATCACTTCGTGGTTGCCCCGCCTCGATCCATAACTGTTGAAATCCTCCGGTTTTACTCCGTGTTCGATAAGCCATTTCCCGGCCGGGCTTTCGACAGGTATACTTCCTGCCGGTGAGATATGATCCGTGGTCACCGTTTCTCCGAGAAGTGCGAGCACTCTTGCATCTTCAATTACAGGTTGTGCCGGAAGCTGGCGGGTTAGACCTTTGAAAAAAGGCGGTTTTTTGATATAGGCGGACGTATCATTCCAGGCGTACCGCTTTGCCTTTTTCACCTTCACCTGGTTCCAGGTCTTATTCCCTGTGTAGACATTCGCGTACTCTGCGGTAAAAAAATCAGAAGAGAGCACTTTCTGTAAAACATCCTGTACCTCTTTTTCTGACGGCCATATATCCGAAAGATACACCGCGCCCCCGTTTCTGTCGTATCCAACCGGCTCTTTTGTAAGATTCTTCATCTTTCCAGCAAGAGCATAGGCAACGACGAGGGGTGGAGACATGAGAAAGTTTGCGCGCACTTCCTGATGAATCCTTCCCTCGAAATTCCTGTTCCCGGAGAGCACGCTTGCCGTAACAAGATCATTCTCGCGTATTGCCCTGCTGATTTCAGGCAGGAGGGGACCCGAGTTTCCTATGCAGGTGGTGCATCCATACCCGACCAGATGAAAACCGAGTGCTTCAAGGTACGGGGTGAGTCCGGCTTCGTCCAGATAGCCGGTCACTACCTTTGATCCTGGCGCAAGGCTTGTTTTTACATGCGGAGGAACCTCGAGCCCCAACTGCACCGCTTTTTTTGCAAGCACACCCGCACCGACCATGACGGTCGGGTTTGATGTATTCGTACAGCTCGTGATTGCGGCAATAACAACCGATCCGTCTTCAATCACTGCATCCCTTCCGTGAAGGGTGAAATGCACCTCCCTGCGCTTTTTCTTCATCGATTTCAGCATATCCGGAATCGACGTGTGAGCCCTGTTGAGCGGGATTCTGTCCTGCGGCCGCTTTGGTCCGGCGATGGACGGTTCAATAGATGCCAGATCGAATTCGATCACATCGGTAAAATCGGGATCGGGGGTGCCTTTATCTTTAAAAATACCCTGCGCCCTCATGTATTTTTCCACAAGGTCGACGAGCTCTTTCGGCCTGCCTGTTTCCCTGAGATAGAGCAGGGTGTTCGCGTCAGCAGGAAAGTACACGACTGTTGCTCCTGTTTCCGGAGACATATTACTCACGAGCGCCCTGTCCGCAACCGACATGGAAGCGACTCCCGGGCCGAAAAACTCAACGAATTTACCGACAACTCCGTATTTTCGCAGCCGTTCGGTCACGTGAAGCACGATATCAGTCGGAGTGGATCCCGATCTGAGCCTGCCGGTGAGCCTGAATCCGATGACATCAGGTACGAGCATGTAATAGGGCTGGCCGAGCATTACCGCCTCAGCCTCGATACCGCCGACGCCCCATCCTAAAACGCCGAGTCCGTCTATCATCGGTGTGTGAGAATCGGTCCCCACAAGGGTGTCTGGAAAGGCATAGGTTTCCTCCCCGGTATGCGCGGTTTGCACCGCCTTCGCCAGATACTCGAGATTGACCTGATGGCAGATTCCCGTGGCAGGCGGCACAACACGCAGATTTTTGAAAGACACCGCACCCCACCGCAGCAGTTCGTAGCGTTCGCGGTTTCGTTTGAACTCCATATCGGCATTATACAAAAGCGCCCTTCTTGTTGCATAGCGGTCCACCTGCACCGAATGATCGATAACGAGATCAACCGGTATACGGGGATCGACCCGCTGTGCATCTCCTCCCAGGTCGGCAAGCGCATCACGCATAACCGCAAGATCGACAAGCGCAGGAACACCGGTAAAATCCTGCATGAGGACCCTGGTCGGCATAAACGGCACCTCTCCTTCCTGACCGAACACAAGCTTTTTCACGTCATCCTCTCCGATCAGGCTCCCGTCAATGTTACGCACGACGGATTCAAGCAGGATTTTCAGGGTATACGGCATTCGTGAAATGTCTTTCCCAAGTTTTTCCGAAAGCCTGCTCAGGCTGAAGTAACGAACCTCCCCCATTGCTGAAGAGAGACCTGCCACGATACCGAGCGAGTCGGCATACGGTTTTTCCGGGGACATGACGCCTCCTCTATCTTTTTTCATTCCAGTCCAAGCTTTTTGAGTTTCGGCCGAATGACGACCGAACAGTATCCAAGGGTGGGATGCTTCTCGTAGTAATCCTGATGATAATCCTCTGCAGGATAAAAAACCTCAAGAGGCTTTATCTCTGTAACAACGGGAGCATCGAAGTGCACGGCGGTTTTCTCTTTTGATTTTTCAGCAACTTTCTTCTGCTTCTCGTCCGAGTATAGAATAATCGATCGGTACTGCGATCCCACATCAGCTCCCTGCCGGTTAGGAGTGGTCGGATCATGGGCCTTCCAGAAAAGTTCGAGCAGGTCTTCGTAACCGATACGATCCGGATCATACTCTATGCGCACGACCTCCGCATGCCCTGTCGTGTCTGAACAAACCTCCCGGTAGGTTGGATTCGGCCTCAAACCGCCGGCATAGCCCGACACGACCGATTTGACACCGTCGATCCTTTCATAAACCGCTTCAATGCACCAGAAGCAGCCTCCTCCAAAAACCGCCATTTCGGTTTTTTCGGATTTATTCTCATCCATCGCGTTCTCCCTGTTTCGAGCGCTCTCTGCGGCCGGAACCGTTTTGAAAAATATCACCACGGAAAATGCCGCTGTAAAAACTACAGCAAGGTATAACAAGGGTTTCTTCATTCCGGTACTCCCGTCCCTAATACATTAATGTATATACCCGGCCTTGAACAGGGCAAGTTTTCACTCCCTTTTTTTGAAGGTTCCGCCTGTTTTTTTTCCAAATCATTTAAATTATATGATTTCCATAAAACTGCATCTCATGTATACTATTGTAGTGAACTGTCAGACCCCCGATGAATGCATTTCTTTTCAAAGGCATGGTGTCGTCAATGAGCAGGCTAAAACGCTGGTATGACAAGAATCCTGAATTGAAAAAATGGCTTGAGAGGTTGAAACATGCAGAAGAGAAAAAGAGAAACATCATCCTCGACGGCATCAAACAGCTTGACAGCAACTTCGATAGCGATCTCATCGATCGGCATGTGATGGAATTTCCCATGGAGATGAAAAGAAGGTGGTATGACCAGAATCCGTACTGCTGGCTCATCATCAACGGATTGAAATATGCAGATGATGTCTTCCTCCAGAAAGTGATAGATTACCTGCAAAAAGAACTTCCGCATCCCCTATGATGATACAAAAAGATACAAAAAGATTGACAAAATAAAAAAATATATGTAAAATACACATATATGTTAAAAAAATGCAAGAGCAAGAACTGGAAGTACAACGATATCGTTTCCTCCGTCATTCTCATACTATTGAACAGGGGGCCTGATCACGGGTACAATATTATACGTGCGGTTTCCGATTTGCTCGGTTATTCGCCCACTTTGAACGGAATGATATACAGACTCCTGGCGTTCCTTGAAACGAATGGCCTCGTCCATTCCGAGTGGAAGATTGAAGAAGCATCCCAGCCGAAAAAGGTATATACGATAACACAAAAAGGCGAATCAATTCTCAGAGAGAGAATCAGTATCTTGAGGGCTCAAATAAATCGATTGAAGGAAATCCTTACCCTGTATGAAGGAGGAACAAAATGGTCATCGCATTTTCAGCAGACGACAATGAGGGATTGAAATCCCGAATATCGCATCACTTCGGCAGGTGTCCTTACTACATTTTCGTCGAGGTTGAAGACAAAAACATTATTTCAGTAACTGGTGAAGAGAATCCATACTACACGTCACATGAGCCCGGCGCGGTTCCCGGATACATATCCTCAAAAAATGCCCGCTTTATTGTTGCGGGCGGTATGGGTCCAAGGGCGGTGCAGTTCTTCGAGCAGTACAAGATAGCCCCGATTATCGGTGTTTCAGGGATTATTGAAGATGCGCTGAACGATATTCTGGTGGGCAAATATGAGGTTGTCGGTATGCGGGATTACGATCCTTCAAAACATGACAGACATAAGGATGAACTGGGTCACGGGCATAGTTAATTGCGGGTACGGCATACCCCGTCAGGTCGTCCGCAGTTTCCACAAAACAGAGAGCGATTCTTCCAAGCGGGTGCCGAGCGCCTCACCCTGCCGGGTCGTCACATCGTCCTCATTCTCGAAAACCCCGTATGGAATTCTATATCCCCGCACCTGCAGGTAGTGCGCATCACGTGAAGAAAAATCCTCCCAGTCACTCTCTCTGTACAGGGTTTCTATCTTGTCATCGGGGATACTGTGCTGGAGAATGCTGCCTGCGTCATTCGGGTTATACCGCTTTTTGTTTTTTCGAAACGATTCGGAGTATGAAACATTAATATAGAGCACCGCTGCCGATTCGAGAATGCGGCCTGAGAGATTCTCAAACGCGCGGGCAAATCCCCCGTGCTCCCTGCCCCGGGCGAACTCGAGTATGGCGGTGCATGTTTCATGATAGCGCGGGTCTCTTTTCAGCTTTTTTTCGTATTCAAGGGAGATTCGCCGAATGAGCACATCCCAGAGATACGTATATTTAAAATACCCGTCTTCTGTCGTATGCAGGCGGAGCTTCCCCATCCCGGTGAGAATTGCGTCTTCCTCAAACCATGACCAGAGCATGGGAAAGTCGTCGATCTCATCAAAATCTCCGATATGAAAGCATCGTTCACGTTCACTTCTTCCAACGTTTTTCAGGTACTGTATAATTTCACTCTTCCCTGCAGCAGGCCGCGCTATGAGCACAAGCACTGAAAATCTATTTGAGTCCCTTATCCTTCCTGTGATACTCATCTCTTCACGTTCCTTCCGGCAAATATTTAAAAGCAGGCAATCGATATCACATGCGCACGCACTGCCCACAGAGTCAGTATGAATAACTGCTCCCGCCGATAAACTCCCTGAGGAGGGATGTGCCGGGAACCAAACTTTCATCACTCCATTCCGGGAACTCATTGAACATTTCAATAACCCGCTGAGCTCTGGCAAGCGCATCCGCCCTTTCGGGATCGTTTTTGAATTCTTCGATGAAGCCGGGAAAGAATCTGCCGAGCCTGTGCTTCATGATGGGAAGCTCATAGGGAAAAAAACTGTTGAGAATGTAATGAGCCTTTGTAATGCGTGAAATGATGTACCTCATTTCAGACCGACGCACATAGTGCCAGTGCGCGATTGTCTGCACAGGGCTGTAATTTCTAAACTGCATATCCCGAACCATTCGACGAAGCATTCTGATATCGGCCCACCGTATGAACCGTCCCTCCCGGTTTTTTATCTGCGAGAGCGTTTCAATATACAGGTTGAACTTATTCTGCTCGGGGATATCGCCGGTCATTTCCTCGAACAAGCCGTGCAGAGAATCGATGAGAAGTATCTCTTTGTCCCCGAGTGAAAGACTTCCCGAGACCCCTTCCCTGTTGCCTGTTTTAAAATTATAATAGGGAACCTGTATGGTTTTTCCGGCAAGAAGCGCTTTCAGATGTTCATTGATGAGCGCGAGGTCCAGAGCCTGCGGTGTTTCGTAGTCGTAATCACCGACCGCGTCCTTCGGTTGGTCTTTGAGATCGAAGAAATAATGATCCACATTCAGTGTAACGAGCCTGTACCCGAGCTTTTGCAGGTCTTTTTCTATTTTTATCGTGGTAGTCGTCTTGCCGGATGAGGAGGGACCGGATACGATGATGATTTTGATGTCTTTGATCCTGTCTTCAATGAGCCTTACAGCGCTTTCGAGCTCATTCGTGTAGAACCCCTCGGATACTGCCACCAGCTCGCCGAACCGGTTTTCTTCGATACGTTCTCTGATCTGGTTCAGCTGAACGCATCCCTGGTCTATTCCCCAGGAGAGCGCATACCACAATTTCCGATATGGGATGTTATCGGAGGAGTATGTCAGGCTCTCCATGCCGGCCCGTTTGAGCGCGTGCTCGTAGCGGTATATTATGTATGCCTTTGCTGTCTTTGCGTGGCCACGTTCAATAAGCGATTTTTCGACGAGGTCCTGTACCTCCTCGACAGTCGGGTAGCTCTGAGGATAATCCGCAGATTCGAGACGCGCGATAACGTCGTCTGTTACCTTTTCGGCGGTTGCTCTTTCGCGGCCGCCGACGGCAATCGCCGCCTGAAGTACGGCAAGCGTGATTTTTCCACGGTTGAAAGGAACGAGGCTTCCGTCCCGTTTTATTATCCTATCGATCACGGGACACTCCAATCAAACGGGTTACCCATGACACACTGGAAAAATACCCGTATTGAAAAACGTATACATGCATGTAGGCTACACCCGCAGTCTTTGGCAAATAACAACGGAATTCTAGATTGAATACGTCACTGCGCGTTTGCCGACATCAACATAAACCCGACTTCAATCTACACGAAACGCCGGCGAATTTCCGCACTCACATAGTCGAGAATGGCGACTGTAATGGCAATAAACCATACGGCGATCCCGGCAGCCTTGTAATCGAGAAGTCTGATGTACTGCACGAGAATGAATCCGATACCACCGCCGCCCACAAGACCGATAATCGTGGACATACGCACGTTTATATCCCACCTGTATATGGAAAACGATACAAATGGAGGTATCATCTGCGGCACAACGGCATACATGATCGTCTGAAGGCGGGTTGCACCCGTTGCCTGTATCGCCTCGATTGGACCCGGGTCAATACTTTCTATAGCCTCGGAGTAGAGCTTGCCAAGCGCGGCAATCGAGTGAAAGGTCAGCGCAATTATACCTGCAAAGGGGCCGAGCCCGACCCACACGACAGCGATCAGCGCCCAGATGAGCGGCTCGATAGAGCGTACGATATTCATGATGGTTCTGGTGATATAATAGATTATCAAGGTGACCCAGGAGCCAGACATGAGGTTTCGTGCAGCAAGAAAGCTTATCGGTATGGCGAAAATGATGCCGAAGAAGGTTGCCATCATGCCCATGAATATGGTTTCAGCCATCCGTGAAATTGTCAGCTTCAACGGGTCGTTGATCTTGAGCCTGCCGAGTGCAAATAGCTGCCGTGCTTCGACACGGTGATACTGCGGACCGGCTGCACTCGGTGGAATCAGCCGGTAAGGCATGACAAGCTTGAAGGTGAATGCCCCCTTCTGATCGGTTACGAGGGTTACATACTTCCCCTCCTGACGGGGTCGAAACTCGTTTCCGAGAGAATCCTTCCACCATATCACGGCCTGGGTATTCGGCATAAATCCCCTGCCGGTGAGCGTGACGGTTGTCCCCTTGACAACCTGATTGTTCTCGTCCATCCGGGACAGCTCGCCGCATCGCGGCTCTACTTTCAGGTACGGTTTTCCCGGTTCTTCGGTTGGAACCGGAGGAAGCTCGCCCTCACAGCCGATCAGTATATCCGCTCCCGCTTTGATTTCCTGCTTTTCTCGGGTGACAGCAGCCTCCCACGGCCACAACACGCGGGACAGCGGCGGCAGCGCGTCCGGTAGCTCGGTAACCATCTTGTACAGGTTGATTTGGCTGATCTGCCAGCCGAGGACAAAATAGCTCACCAGTATGAGAACAAAGAGGCCCGGGCCGCTTTTTTTACCGGTCTTCGCCTGCCTGTAGGCGTCCCAGGCTATCCACAGCCAGCAAATAGCGGCAGCGGCAAGTACAATTACCATAAAAAGAGGCCGACGGCTTAGAGCCTTGATAAGACGTGCCCACGCGCCGACCTCGAGATGCGCGAGAAGATAAATACGCCACCCGACGATCAAAAGCATTGTAGCGAGGGATCCAAAAAGGAGCAGACCCCGTCTGACCTGCCCGCAGACAACCTGCCCCAGTCCAGGAATAAAGAGTGACAACAGGCCCGCAACCGGACCCGGCACACCGGTAACAACCGCCTTGTTCTGCACAGTCTTTCGGACCATCAGCCAGCTCCTTCTTCCCTGCGTCCTGCACTCACCCTGATTGCTTCTTCGCCGTAAATTTCCCTGAACTCATCATCCGTCATTCGCCGTATATCCTCCCTCGAACCACGGTATACGATCTGCCCCTCCTTCAAGCCGATTACGCGCGTCGAATACCGCTGTACCAGGTCAAGATAGTGAAGGCTGCAGAGCACGGTCACCCCCTCTTCCTGATTCATCTGTTCCAGGTATCCGAGTATGGTATGTGCGAGCACAGGGTCGAGACTTGCAACCGGCTCATCAGCGAGGACCATCCGCGGCTGCTGCATAAGCGCACGCGCAATACCAACCCGCTGCTGCTGGCCGCCGCTCAATTCGTCGGCGCGCTTGTTCGCCTGGTCGGCGATTCCCACCCGCTCGAGCGCATGTAGCGCCATCCGGCGATCATCAGGAGTAAAGCGGTGCAAAAGGCTCGACATGGGATTGGCATAGCCGAGCCTTCCGGAAAGAACATTCGTCAGCACACTTGAGCGCTTAACGAGGTTGAAATGCTGAAATATCATCCCGATCCGTCTACGTATCTCCCTGAGCTGACTGGAATCTGCCGACGTGATATCCATGCCGTCCCAGATTATCTTTCCCTCCGTCGGCTCGATCAGCCTGTTGATACACCGAAGCAGAGTCGATTTTCCGGAACCGCTCAGTCCGATTATAACCAGAAACTCCCCGGATTCCACCTGGAAGCTGATGTTTTTCAGGGCAACGGTACCGTCATCGTATACTTTTGTCAGGTTTTTAATCTCGAGCATTCAACACCTCATGAAATCTGAATCCTGAGGACGCAGGGAATTGCCTTTTACCACCGCTTTTTTCAACAATCGTTATTTTTCCTTTCCGTGTAGTCACCCTCAATAAAACTGACGCACAGACAATACAGCCTGTGCGTCCTTTCAATGCAGATGGAGCTACTACTTTGTAAGATCCTCAATACTCATACCCGATGCCTGCAGCACCTGCCTGAAACGATCGTAGAAGGAATCATCAATCTTCTTGAGACCGCTCCACTGATACGCGGTTTTGAGCGCTTCCTTTCCCTCATCCGTCTGGGCAATTTCGAGCAGGGCATTGACGATTTTATCGCGAATCTCCTGAGGCACCACGGGCGAAAACTGTACGCCGTCGTTCGGAATATCCGCAGTGACCTCTATGACTACGACCTTTTCCATTACATCTGGATGGTCCTTTTCGATCCTCGTCCGGGCATCCACATATGTCGCGCCTGCATCTACGTCGCCGTTGTATACCGCGGCAACCACAGAGTCGTGGCTCCCGGCATCGATTATCTCTTTGAGATCTGTTTCGGGATTTATTCCTGCCGCTTTCATGGTGAGCATCGGAATAATCCAACCACTCGTTGAAAGCGGGTCGGGGCGGGCAAAGGTCTTTCCCTTCAAATCGCTAATGCTTTTGATTCCGCTGTCGGCCCTCGTGATAATCTGGCCGTTGTATGTTGGGCTGCCGAACCGCATCGAAACGAGTGCAGCCTGTGCAACTCCCCTGTCTGCAGCCATAACATAGGCAAAGGTCGCAAGAGATGCCATGTGCGCCTCGGGAGGGTCGCTTGACAGCGCCTCGATAACACCGGCGTATTCGGTTGCAACATTCGTTGAAAAGAACAGGCCCGTTTTCTCGTGAAGCAAATCTGCAACGGACTGCGCGCCTGCGGAAACCCGCTCCATCTCACCCGACGGAACAAAGGACCAGATAATCGGGTTTTCTTCAGAGCCGAGGGGAACTTCCTTCTTCGCCCCGGCATACAGGAAAGAAACCGAAACCATCACGACCAGTACTACAAGCACAATTTTTTTACACATATTTCTACCTCCCTAATAAGATATCGAAATATAAACGATGTCGCCTCCTGACTTCTGAAATTGGAAGAAGCGACATATTGCTACCAGAACTATACCATATACAGGGATTCCTGTCTGTAAATTTTTTTGCATAAATACCGGAGGTAAGCGGTGTTATTCTGATACAAATCATTAGAATATTTTGTTTATAGATAACTGGTGTCTAGTGCATGACTCTCTGGATAACAATATCCGAGCTGTCAGAAAGGAAACTGCAGTAAATATGATTTTCATACTGACGATGGGCGATTACGCGACCTGCCTGTGTCACCTTAACCTCGTGCCATGAGGCAGGAACGATCACCTCTAAAGACAGCGGCTGGTTGTACATCTCATCATCCAGGCCATCCTCAAGTGTAAATACTACCTCAGTATCTGAGCCGGCCAGAAAGAAAATCATGGCCGATTCCCGCTCTCGTGCGTACCTGGCTACTGTTCCGAAAGGCGCGATCCAGAACCCCTCCTGCACCACATAATCGAGCACGTATCTGAAATCCTGGAGCGTAAGGGGCGCCCAGCCGACCCATTCCCTTTTCAACGACGGATCGGTGATCCCGTGAAAGTTCAAAACAAACCATCCACCTGCCGTATACATCCTGCTGCAGTACCACTCCCACGGTTTCACGAGTTCCTTTCTGCGGATACCGAAGGAGTTGACGCTGTAAAAACCGCCCGGTACCTCGGCGGTATTAACGCCGTTCTTATCTACGTACTTCTCGAACACACCGCTTCCGGAACGCGCTGCTATGTAATAATGTGCAGCAATGTTTCGTGACTCTTTAGTGCTTCTCCAGTACGGCCACGCAAGGGTCAGGCCGTCTGATACGGAAAGTTCTCTTTTTATTCTGGCATATGAATTCTTCAGTTCCCTTTTTACATTCGTCTCTTTGTTCGTTGTGTCGGCATGCGTCTTCGTATGGCTTCCTATTTCATGACCCGCGTGGTAAATCTCCCTCGCCTTATCCCAGCTGAAAAGCTCGCGCCTGACGCCTGAATCTATCCAGTACCCGCGCCGTACAAACTTGGTAATTAGAAAAAACGTGGCTTTCAGATTTCTCTTTTCGAGCTCCGGAAGGGCGAGTACGTACTGATCGAGCGTTCCGTCATCGAATGTGAGCGAGCAGGCGGCTTGTTTGAATCCGTACCACCGAGCAATGCGAAACCTGAAGATACTCTCAGCTTTTACCCGGAGTTCCGGAGAGGGGGTATAGGGGATTGTTACGGAAGGTTTTTCGACTCTTTTGACAGAGGCGCAGTCCGGCAGATAGAAGAGGACATACAGGCATGCCATGATAAGCAACACCTTTCGAAACAATGCACGACCTCCTCTGATTTTTTTATGACCCTTGAAATCTGCTGAAATATGGTTTTATCCATTAAAATACTGGTTCATCCGACCTACGGCCGGCTGAATGAGGCTTATCGTGATTCAACGGAAAAACCCAGGAGCATCCCATGTTTTGTACCAGTATCCTCCGGTTTTTAAAAACGGGTTTTTACAAAAAACAATGGTCTTTTACATGGCATTTCAACCATTGTGAAATTAAGGTAAAAACCATCAGGCAAGTGTTCTTCCGACCTTCGGCCGTCAGAATGGGCTCGCCTGTGCAGTTGTAACAAAAAAATACTTATCAACGAGCCCGATTGGTTTGAAACTTATACGATTGAAAATTCACTTGCCTACATTCCCCTTCCCTGTAGAGATTATCGGATATAATATCGAAATTCCGACAACACCCTGCAAAAAAAAACACACTTCTACTCCTATAGGATGTACAATGAACATGCACATTTCGGAGAGGAGATAGAAATGAAATATCGTTATATGGGAAACACGGGACTTCTCGTTTCACGGGTATGCCTCGGAACAATGACCTTCGGAAACCGGGAATGGGGATGCGATAACAGGGTATCTATTGACATCACACACAGGTTTCTCGAGGCAGGCGGCAATTTCATCGACACCGCGGATATGTACAGCGATGGAAATTCGGAAACAATACTCGGTGAATCAATAAAGGGGAAAAAGCGGGATGACATCGTGATTGCGACTAAATGTTTTTTCCGCATGAGCACGACCCCAAATGCAAAAGGACTGTCGCGAAAGCATATACTGGAGGCATGCGAGGCGAGCCTGAAACGGCTTCAGACCGATTTTATCGACCTCTACCAGATACACGGGCCCGATCCGCACACCCCGGTCGAAGAAACAATGCGCGCCCTCGATGATCTGGTGCGCCTGGGTAAGGTACGCTATATCGGCTGCAGCAACCGTCACGCATGGCAGATACTGAAGGCAAACGGCATTGCCGCTCTGAAAAACCTCGAACCGCTCGTATGCGGACAGTACCAGTACAACCTGATCGTGCGCGATGTGGAGAGAGAGATACTCCCGGCCTGTGAGGACCAGGGGATGGGGTTCATCTGCTGGAGCCCGCTTGCGAGCGGAATGCTCACCGGAAAATATAAAAAAACGGATAAACCGGAAACCGGCACCCGCATTGCACTTACAGCAAAATTTACCATGCCCCGTTTCTGGCATGAACGGGGGTTTCATATTATAGAAGAGGTCACGAAGGCGGCAGGGCAAACGGGAAAAACACCCGCGCAGATCGCTCTGGCGTGGCTTTTGTACGATAAACGGGTCACTGCGGTCATTGTCGGCGCACGCAATGCCAAGCAGCTCACCGACAACCTTGCAGCAGGCGACTGGGATATGCCGGAAGATATACGGCAGCGTATAGATGAGGTTTCGAGTTTTGACCACGGGTATCCAAGGCAGTGGATGGACCTCGTGTATCCGCTCACCTTCGGCGAAGAGGAATTTTAGAAGCGGCGTTTAGCACGGGGGACATCAACCTGCACAGGCACAGCAGCAATATACCGGAGAAGGTCGTTCAGACGGCCGAGTATCAACACGCAACTTCGCGATACGGTACTTACTTTGATGGTACTTAAAACCCGCCCCTCCCGATGATTATCCAGTAGTCGAGGGCAATGCCGGTGTATGCATGGATGAAAATTCCGGGCCAGAGTGTTTTGAGCCGCCTGACAATAAGAGGAAACACGATGCCAGCAATCACCGCCATGAGTGTTTCCGACTGCGGCTGGGTTACGTGGAGAAGAACAGTCGCGAGGAGGGATACCATTATCGCCTGTATGTCTCCGATATCCTCCCGTATGCCCATAAAGAGAAATCCCCTGAAACAAAACTCGTACCCGATATAGTAGAGAAGGTAGAAGAATGCACTCTTCAGAAAATTAACGGGTGAATCGCCCGCGTTCTGCACGAGCGGGTACAGTGAATTAAGCTCGGGCCTCCGTGCGCCAAAGTATACAAAAGGCGTTATAAATGCTATACCCGCCATTGCAATGAACAGGGATATAAAGGGTTTCTTGAAATAAATACCGTATTCCCCCAGCTTTTCCCTGAACCCGATTTTAAGTATGCACATGGGAATCACCCCAAGTAAAAAAAACGCAGTTGACCACTGATAATAAATAGACCGGGCTTGAACAAGTGAAAAATTGTCGGCTCGTCCCAGAAAAGTGATAAAGAACCTGCTACTCCCTTCGTATCGATACAAAATATACAGAAGGGTCGTGCACAACAGAATAACCGTGGTTTTTACTGCCTGTTTGTGGGGTGACGCCGGTATTTTCATGGTACAATCCCTTGCAATTTACATTCACAAATGGCCATTCAACTGAACATACAGCCAGTATCGAAAACTGCTGTACAGTATATAAATCAGGCCCCCTTGCTCCCGGAAGCTGCCCTTCCGGGGGCTCTTTCTCTAAACTTCCAGTTATTTTCCCGGTAGTATTCGATGATCGCCGAAAGGCCTTCCTCTGCTTGTATCTCAGTCCTGAATCCAAGCTCCCGTTTGATACGAGAGCTGTCGTGAAACCAGTAATCCCTCCTGGTCTGCGTCAGCTTTACCGGATCAATAAACGGCCTTTTACCGGTTACATTAGCAAGGTTCCGTGACAAAACAGCAAGCAGGTACAGTGCAGCAAAAGGTACTGGCATGCAGAGCCGTCTTCCGAGAATGCGTGCCGCCGTGTCTAAGAGGAACCTGAAGCTGTATGCCTCTTGACTTGCAATGATATACGTTTTGCCAAGAGAGACTTCGCCCTGCGCTGCAAGCACTATCCCCCGTACAAGGTCATCGACAAAACATATCGTTGTTTGAGCCTCTCTCTTTCCTATGAGCGGCTTCAGTCCATACCGCAGAGTGCTGAGTATTGCGAAAAGCTCCTTCTGGCCGGTTCCGAGGATATTGGTCGGACGCACGATGGTCCATTTGAGCCTGGATTTTAAAACTGCAATTTCAGCTTCACGCTTGCTCTTCCCGTAATCAGAAACCGGACGAAGCGGTGAATGTTCGTTCAAAACACTGTTTTTCGAAGAAGGTCCCATCACAGAAATGGATGAAACGTATAAAAACCTTCGTATCCGGTCTTTCAGTTCCTCCGCAATCGACACGAGATGCTCGGTTCCATTCATGTTCACCCTGTAGAACTCATCCGGCTTCCGCGCATCGATAATTCCGGCGACATGGAAAATGTACCCACAATTTTGCATTCCTTCTCTTATCACATCTGTGCTGAAGAGATCACCGTAATATATTTTAGCTGGAAGGCTGTTTATTCGGGAGAGATCACTTCCCTTTCTAACAAGCGCATTGACACTCCATCCCTGTTCCAGGAGATACTTCACCAGGTGGCTCCCGATAAAACCGTTTGCACCGGTTATAAATGCAGATTTTCTTTTCATTATTTCAAACGACTTCCCGGTATTGTTTGCTGATATCCGATCCCGCGAGGGCCGTTCGGAACTTCTTAGTAACTTCTCGTAAAGTTGCTTACAGATACTCGGGCACGAAATGATACATCCTGTCAAGGATACATCCTGTCAAGGATACATCCTGTCAAGGATACATCCTGTCAAGGACGTAAACCGCTTCTAAGTAATTTCAAATAAATTATTTTTAATACTCGGTCCCAAGAGGATATACACCGTTTCTGAATACACATTATAACAGATTACCCGGCAAATGGAAATCTTTCTTGCAGTGTCATAAAAAAATTAAAAGAAACGTTATTTTTTTATTATTTTCAACAACACTGTATACTATTATAGTTTCGTTCATGGTATAATTTCAGCACACTTTCCCTACATGAAGGAGCCCCTTTGATGCAGGTCACACAAAAAAAAGTAACCTTTGAACTCACAGACAATGCGCTGACAGTATTGAAGAAGAGATACCTAAAAAAAGATAAAAACGGTACGCCGACCGAAAATCCAGAAGACATGTTTCGGCGTGTTTCATTCAACATAGCTGAAGCTGACCGGATTTATGACAAGACAGTCTCCATAGAAGATACGGCCGAACGATTCTACAACCTCATGGCTTCAAAGCGCTTTCTTCCCAATTCCCCGACACTGATGAACGCCGGTAGAGAGCTGCAGCAGCTTTCAGCCTGCTTCGTTCTGCCTGTAGAGGATTCGATCGAAAGCATCTTCGACGGTGTTAAATACACGGCTCTCATACACAAGAGCGGCGGCGGCACGGGATTCTCGTTTTCCCGGCTCAGGCCGAAGAACGACGTTGTAAAATCGACAAAGGGGATTTCGAGCGGTCCGGTTTCGTTTATGAAGATATTCGACACCGCAACGGAAACGATCGTTCAAGGTGGCACGAGACGGGGCGCAAATATGGGTATACTGAGCGTCCACCATCCAGATATCCTCGATTTTATCGCCTCGAAAACCAAACAGCATATTCTCAACAACTTCAATATATCCGTTGCCGCAACCGATCCCTTCATGAATGCCGTGTTGACCGACGATGACTACGAGCTCATCAATCCGCGGTCAAATGAGGTTATCGGCACCCTGAAGGCGAAAAAGGTGTTCGATCTTATCGCCGAAGGTGCGTGGAAATACGGGGACCCGGGAATCGTATTTATCGACGAAATCAACAGGTCCAATCCGACTCCGCTTCTTGGCAGGATCGAATCCACCAACCCCTGCGGTGAACAGCCGCTTCTACCCTTTGAGGCCTGCAATCTCGGGTCCATCAACCTGAAATGCTTCGTCGACAGCGGCAATATTCTCTGGGACGACCTGAGGGAAACGTCGCATGAATCGATCCATTTCCTCGATAATGTCGTTGATATGAGCAGGTTCCCGTTACATGAGATCGAAGAGCTCGTTCGCGGCAACAGGAAGATAGGGCTCGGAGTAATGGGATTTGCAGACATGCTCATCAAACTTGAAATACCCTACAATTCGGAGGAGGCCCGGCAAACCGGCCGAGAGATAATAAAGTGTATCAGTGAGGAGGCAAACAGGGCATCGATCATGCTGGCGGAAAAACGGGGGGTTTTTCCCAACTGGGAAAAATCAATCTATGCTGAGAAGAACCTGAGATATAGAAACGCGACAAGAACGACAATCGCACCGACCGGTACGATAAGTATCATTGCAGGCTGCTCCTCCGGTATTGAGCCGCTCTTTGCCGTGTCTTTTGTCAGGAACGTGCTTGACAACAACGAACTGCCGGAAACAAACCCACTTTTTCTCGAAATTGCGGAGAGAGAGCGGTTCTACTCCGATGATCTTGTCCGCCGCATTGCAGAGCACGGAAGTGTAAAGGACATGCTCGGGGTTCCTGCAAAGTATCAAAGCATATTCGTTACTGCTCACGATATTCAGGCAATCGATCACGTGCGGATGCAGGCTGCCTTCCAGGAATACGTCGACAATGCCGTATCGAAAACCGTCAATTTTCCGAATTCGGCCACAGTCGAAGACGTAAAGGATGTGTATCTCGAGGCGTACAGGTTGAAATGCAAGGGTATCACCGTATACCGCGACGGCTCACGGGATGCCCAGGTACTCACAACCGGAAAGACGAAGAAAGAGCCTGAAAACCGAAAGCGGGCACCGCGCCAGAGACCGGCCAGAACACACGGGCTGACCGAAAAGATCGCAACAGGATGCGGTAATCTCTATGTGACGATCAATGCAGACGATTACGGGCCGTGCGAAATATTCGCGAGTATGGGAAAAGCAGGCGGGTGCGCCGCATCACAGATAGATGCGCAGGCGCGTCTTATATCAATGGCTCTCCGCTCCAATGTCGATCCATCTTCCATCGTCAAACAACTCAGGGGAATACGGTGCCCCTCTCCGTCTCTGCTCCCGCAGTCGGGCGGAAGAGTTCTCTCCTGTTCTGACGCAATAGCCAAGGTTCTGGAGCGCTACCTCGATGATTTTTACAGCAGCAAGGGTAAAACCGTGCCCATGCGGCCGGAGACTACACAGGAAACAGTTGACCCTACAGAAAACAACCCGGATAAGACAGTACACCCCCCCAGCACAAAAAATATAGCCGGGATGTGCCCGGACTGCGGCAATATTCTCGAACATGAGAGCGGCTGCGTGGTGTGTCATTCCTGCGGGTATTCGAAGTGCTGACCGTAAATCAGAGCCGTTTTTTCTATTCCAGTACTACTTCCAACAGATGACATCGCCCCCGCACCTCATGTGTTTGTGTCGTATTCTTCGAAAAAAGAGGCCTCAGGCAATTTTTAAAATTATTATTGACATAATCTGACAAATTTGTAAAATAAAGCCCTCTATCTGAAATTTTTTTCCCTATTATTCTGTTTATATATATGGAATCATTCAGGAGCACGTATCCATGAAGGCGTTTCTCCTCGCAGTCACGCTCATAATCCTGTACTTCATCTTCTGCGGGTCGGGGTGCACGAAGATCGACACACCCGTCAGAGACGGGGAATCAGACATATCAAAAGACAGGACCGGGCCTTTCGAAATAATCACCGGTAAAACAGAAATTCTCGATACGGAGCCGCTTCCACTCAAAGCGGAAGGAGGCTCGGGCAATGTTGCATGGCGCTGTGAAGCGGAAACTGGCAGCTTTCAGCCATACTCGGGAGACGAGACGCTTTTCATCCCCTCGGATTCGACGGAGGATCGATCAGCTAAAATAACCGCTGAAGATGAAGACGGAAAAACCGCTTCACTTACCCTGGCGATCATCGATGAAGGAGACCCGCCGCAGGCAGGCGATGTTCTCCTCAACGAAATAGCATGGGCAGGCACCCTCACGAGCTCATACGACGAGTACATCGAAATCATAAACCGGACCATCCGCCCCTTCTACCTCGGAGGCTGGTACATCGAAAACGGGGCGGGACAGGGCACTCCACTCGCTTTTTCAGGCAGAATAGAGGCGGATTCCGTATTTCTTATTGCAAATTACAGCGGTGAAAGTGAAAAAACAGCAATTACCTGCCCGGTACACTGTACAGCGGCGTCTCTTTCACTGTCCAATTCCTCTTTTGGACCGTTCATCCTCACGAATGCCGAAGGCATGGTTTTTGATACCGCCGGCGACAGCGGGAAACCGACAATCGGTATGAACACATCAGAAACGCGGGCATCCATGTCACGGTACATCGATTCTGACAGTATCAGCTGGGACGAATCGTCATGGTATACATCCGGTGAATCGGTCAACCTCAGTGATGGCAGCTTCGGCTCCCCCGGTGCGCCAAACAGCGATATACCATTTTCACCCGGCCTCCTCGACGAGGATGCACTCGGTATAATAACGGAGTTTTCTATCGATGCCGATGATGATCTGGGTGAAGACTGGGTGGAGCTTTTTATTACAAAAAGCGGTTCGGTAAAAAACTTTGTGGTAACCGACCTGGACGGTGACGATACCTCAATTACGAACGGAGTGGATGTTCAGGTTCTTGAGGGTGACTATTTTCTGGTGGTTTGGAATCATGTATATACCACACATTTCCAACAGGACAACCGGTTCTACACACCCGATTCAAACCCGACAGGCACGAAGGACCAGATTGTGCTCATGGTAAACGGTCTGTTTATAGACGGGGTATGCTACTTCTCGGATGGTTCAGAGGGAGATGCACGCTTCGGAGGTGACAGGGAAATAATGACAGCTGCAGGCTGGATCGGCGACCCGATATTCGGAAAGCACGCTTCGCGAATAAAAGATGTCGGGGGTTACTATGTTACTGACCTGAACGCAGATGCCTGGGACACAGAAAACGCACCATCACCCGGATCATAATTACAGGCAACCAGGCCTGTATAATACTATATCTAAGCAAACAGCAAAAAATGGGGATGAGATGCTTTACTGCAGGTTCAGCAGATTGGAATCTATCCTGCAGATGTCTTATAATTAAACCAAGTTTACGCAGGAACTCTCTTTCTTTCAATACTTATTCAGGTGCCTTGCGTCCACGCAAAGACGCCGATTCGCGTACAGTAGTTTATAGTAAAATAAAGAAGACGGCAGGATCCGTTTGATGGGTAACGAGAACAAACACGGGCATGGGATGTCTACAAGGGAAATAGAAAAGAAAAAAGAAAATCCATATAGTCCTGAAACAGCCCCCGAACAACCGGAGAAAATTGAAGACAGATACAGGAATTTGGTCGAGCACTCCCTGCAGGGAATAATCGTCATGCGGGATCTTCATATCTTATACGCCAACGCAGCCTTTGAAAAGATGTCGGGATATGCAATCGGGGAATTGCTGAGTCTGCAACCAGAAAAAGTACAGGCCCTCGTTCATCCCGATGATCAGAAATTGCTCTGGGAGCGCTTTCGTGACCGTTTGAGTGGTAAACAGGTGCCGCCGCACTACGAGTTTCGGGGAATTTTAAAAGACAGCACTATACGCTGGTTTGATTTATACGCAGACCTTATTGAATACCGCGGAAGGCCGGCTATTCAGGCTGCAATGATAGACATCACAGAAAGAAAAGAGGCGGAAAAAACGTTTCTCTTTGAAAAGGCGTACCTGGAGGAGCTTTTCGAGAACGCGCCGGAAGCGATTGTTCTGGTCGATAACGATAGCTCTGTAATCCGGGCAAATCGAGAGTTCACGAGAACATTCGGGTATACGAAGGAAGAAGTTACCGGGAAATGCATCGACGTTCTCATTGCACCGGAAGAACTTCATGAAGAAGCGGTTTCCATTACGAAGAGAATCAAAAAGGGTGAACGCATCACTGTTGAAACCGTACGCAGACGAAAAGACGGGACATGGGTCGATGTTTCAATATCCGGGCTTCCTATAAGGGTCATGGGTAAACAGGTTGCTGTATACGGAATATATCGTGATATCTCGGAGAGTAAGCACGCTGAAAAAGAGATAAAAAAATCGGAGGAAAAATACCGTGTGCTCGTTGAAAATGCCACGGATGTTATCGTCATCGTACAGGACAATCTCATTAAGTTTCATAACCAAAAAACCGCAGTGTTAACCGGCTATACAAAAGAGGAGCTGGAAACCGCCCACTTTTCTGATTTTATACATCCCGAAGACAGAGAAATCATGATCCAGAAATACAGGAAGACCATTGCTGGAGAAACCGTCCCCCCACCGTTTCCCTTCAGGGTACTGCATAAAAGCGGTGCTATTCTGTGGGGAGAGATAAACTCCGTTCAGATACTGTGGGAAGATCGCCCTGCAGTGCTCTGTTTTATCAGGGATATCACCGGAGAAAAAAAACTCAGGGACCAGCTCCAGCATGCACAGAAGATGGAGGCGATCGGGACCCTTGCAGGCGGTATTGCCCATGACTTCAACAATCTCCTTCAGGGAATTCTCGGCTACTCAGACCTTCTTATGCTGAATAAAGAGAATAAGGGGCCTGAGTACAGGGAGCTCGAACAGATACGAAGCGCCGCCCTGAGAGCGGCCGAGCTTACACAGCAGCTTCTCACCTTCAGCCGCAAGGTCGAGAGTAAAATGAGACCGGTTAATCTCAACAACAGCGTCAACCGCATTCACGCTCTCGTCAAGAGAACCATTCCAAAAATGATCGAAATCAAGCTCAACACGGCAAACCGGCTCCGCACGGTCAACGCAGACCCGGTGCAGGTGGAGCAGGTTCTAATGAATTTAATCGTCAATTCAAAGGATGCCATGCCGGAAGGAGGCATCCTGATGATCACAACAAAAAATAAAACACTCGATGAAAAATTCTGCCGTTTGCACCTGGGCGCAATTCCCGGAGAGTATGTACTTGTCAGCATCTCCGATACCGGCCACGGAATGAACAAAGAAACCCTCGAACACATATTCGAGCCTTTCTACACAACCAAGGACAAGGGCAGGGGAACCGGCCTCGGACTTGCCATGGTGTACGGCATCGTTAAAAGCCACAACGGCTACATTGAATGTAAAAGCAAACCGGGCAGAGGAACAAGTTTCTGGATTTATTTTCCGGTGATTAATAACATCGACGAGTTTAAAGACGAACCCAACTCAGATATATCGCAGGGTGGTAATGAAACTATACTGCTCGTTGATGACGAAGAGTTTATCAGAAACCTCGGCGAACAGATGCTGGGAGGCTTCGGGTACAGTGTGCTCACCGCATCAGACGGAAAGTGTGCGCTGGAGATTTTTAATCAAAGGTCCCGCGATATAGACCTCATTATTCTCGATTTGATCATGCCCGGGATGAGCGGGAGCCGGTGTCTGGAAGAGCTCTTAAAAATAAACCCTGAGGCAAAGGTTATTATTGCGAGCGGCTACGCTGAAGACGGGCCAGAAATGGATGCCGTAACAGCCAAGGCCAGGGGAATCATCGGCAAACCGTTCAAGATGAACCGGATGCTCGGAATGATTCGAAATGTTCTGGACGAGGAGGCATCATAGAGCACAATAATGGTGGATGGAGCTTATGACTTACTTATTGAAAGGAATTTGATAAGTACTTAACAAATTGTAATACTGATCAACTGCATACACGGTGAGGGTGTGTATCCCAGTCACAAGAGATGTCACACTTACAAAGTAATCCCAATACCCGGAGCTGAAATCAATAGTACCGGCGTCCTGTAGCGGACCTGTGTCGATCTGTATCTGAATATGCTTCACCGCGTCTGCGTCGAAACCTCCCCATACGGTAAAATCAACAGATTGCGATGAATTGTAAAATGTAGAATCGGTGTACACATACGCGCCGTCTGCTTCCCTGAAACTGACGCCGTAGGACTGGAATACACTAAAAAATTCATCCAAAGCACCAACAGAAATAAAATGAAACCCGTCTTGTGAAAGACTCGCTGTATCGATACTGAAATCCCAGGTGCTATCGTTCGAGTCAAGATTGGCATAGCCGTAAGATATTCCATCGATCCAAACTTCAACATAGGACACCGTGCCGGGATTGTACTTTCCCGTAAGATTCAATCGGTCCAGAAGATACTGATTCTCATAGGGTGATGTAATATACACATCAGGTTCGCTCTGACCATTCCTCTCCACAAACCCGATGGTATAGCTGTCAAATACCTCGCCGGACCGACCGAGCGCTTTTACCCTGAGACTATGGGTTTGATCCGGAAAGTAAAAGGTATTTATCTGGGCATACCACGTTTCGCCCGTGTCGTTGATGGTTACAGAACCTGCAATGGGAGTTCCGTCAACCTCAACCTGGAGAGTCGTATCCTGGCCGCCGAACAAGCCGCCGGCAACGGTAAAGAACTGTGTATTAATATAATCACCGTCATCAGGCTTCGCTATGTACACTGTATGCCATTCGTACTTCTGCCCCTCGTTGCCGAACCCGATGTATATATTCTCATCGTGATCGCTTAATGTAATTGTATCCCAATGGGGATTGATAAAGTACTGAGTCGCGCCGCTCGTATCAGTATAAGGCGTTACGGTTGAATCCGCAAAATACCGGTCGTTGTACAGAACGTACGGCTCCCTGAGATCCGGCATACTGTTTTTATTTACCGAATCATGAAAGGCAAGTACGGCATAGGTCCCGGTTGCAAGCGTAACTGATAGAGAACTTTTCGGAATATAGGCCTCCTCGACCTCCCGCGCAGGACCGCCGTCAGGGTTGCTCGTGTCTTCGATAATGTTTCCGTTTTCATCCAGTGGCATGATCCAGAACACAATCGGGCTGTCCGACGAAACCGCCTCAGTGGTCCCCCAGTAGTTGTAGTTGATCGTCAATGTATAGTAATCGCTCGCCCCCGAACCATCATCCCCACCACTGCCGAAGAGGGCGCCGACGAAGCCGCATGAAGAGATGCCGAACAGTATAATGCCGGCAGCGAGCAGTAAAACAAAAAGTCTCAACAGCCCTCTTTTCATTATCGCACCCTGTGTTCTAACCCGAAAAGTCTGAATACCATTCCCAATCAAGATTCAAGACATGGTTTCACTGCAGTCTTATATGTACAATATAGTGCAAATCCCTCACTTTTCAATGCGCTGTTGATATTTAACTATTTTGAGATTATCGGGATCGCATCTCTTTCTCAAGGGCGCCCTCTATACGTTTGATCTCGCCGGCCACCCTCTTCAATGCTGTTCCGCCAGGCACATCGTGACGGTTAACCGAACGGATGTAGTCGAACAGCTCGTACACGTCCTTTTCAAAAACACGATCAAAGCTTCTGTACTGATCAAGCGAAAGGTCTTTCAGGTCGACTCCTCTCTCATGGGCAAATCCGACGATCTCGCCGACCGCGCGGTGGGCTTCCCTGAACGGAATCCCCTTATCGACGAGATAGTCTGCAATATCCGTTGCAAACAGGGTTCCCCCGGACCTTCGAAGCGCTTCTTCAACCCGATCAACATTCACCTCCAGTCTATTGATCACCTCTGTCATCACCGCACTGCATTGAATGGCAGTATCTATAGTATCGAAAAGGCCCTCCTTATCCTCCTGAAAGTCCCTGTTGTATGTGTAGGGTGTCCCCTTCATGAGGGTGATCATCCACACCAGGCTCCCGATCACGCGTGCGGATTTACCGCGTATAAGCTCAAGAGAATCTGGGTTTTTCTTCTGGGGCAGAAGAGATGAGGTAGTGGTAAGATCGTCCGGCAGATCGAGGAATCCAAACTCCTCCGATGAGTATATGATGATATCCTCCGCCATACGGGAGAGCGTGATACCGCTCAGCACACAGATAAACTCAAACTCCATGATGAAATCTCGTGTCGATACCGCATCAATCGAGTTTCGAGACAGGGTCTCAAAGGGAAGCTCCTTGAGTAGCTGATTCCGGTCAATGCCGATCGACGACCCGGCCGCAGCCCCCGATCCAAGCGGAAGCACCCTGAGCCTCTTCTGGAAATCCTTCATTCTCTCCCGGTCTCGCTCCAGGGCATGGCAGTATGCAAGGAAGAGATGTGCGAGGCTCACAGGCTGGGCTTTCCTGAGATGGGTATATATGGGAATTATCGTTGAGAGGTGTTCCTTCGCCCTTTCAACGAGGGCCTTTGAAAGAAAGAGCATTTTTTCATCGATTGATTCGCACGCCTTGATGAGGTGCATGCGCTCGTCGAGCACAACCTGTTCGTTCCTGCTCCTTCCCGTGTGCAGCTTATGGGCGGCCTTTCCGATTTTTTCGAAAAGCCGCCGCTCTATGCTCATGTGAATGTCTTCGTCCTCGATTCTGAAATCAAAGGCACCGATCGTTATTTCCCTCTCGATGGCAAGAAGACCGTCGACAACCGCCCTGCATTCGTCCCGATCAAGAATGCCGCGTTTTTCGAGCGCCTTCGCATAGGCGACAGAACCCCTGATATCCTCCCGGTACAGCCTCCTGTCGAAATCGATAGATGCATTCATACCGGAAAAAACAGCATTGAGCGGTTTTTTAAGCCTTCCGTCCCGTATAGCCACGGTTTCCTCCCTGATGATACGGATATCAGAAATACCGCCCGGTGATGTTCCAGAGGATGCATTGTTGGTCACCTCGTATCCAAAGGGTGACGCCAGTGTAAACCCCGGTGCAAAAATTATATACGAGATGTATCAAAACCCCGTTTTTTCGTACTCCTCGACATCCGTTTCCGATAAAATCATGGTGCCGTTTCCCGAGCTTGTGAAGACCTCGATGAGGAGAGAGTTTTTTATTGTCCCGTCGAGTATATGCACCCTCTTCACCCCATTTTCAACCGCATGGATGCATTCCTTCACCTTCGGCACCATGCCCCCATGAATTATTCTCTTTTTGATCAGACGAAGTGCGTTCTTCTGTGATATATAGGATATCCTGCTTTCAGGATCTTTTATATCCGTGAGAATGCCTCCGATGTTGGTCATGGTAATATACTTGTACGCGCCGACCGCGACCGCAATACTCGATGCAACCGTATCTGCGTTGATGTTGAGTATATGGCCCATTCCATCGTCCGCAAGTGAGGAGATCACGGGTATATATCCCCTGTCTAAAAGCACGGTAATCAGCTCGGTATTTATGCTCACGATATCACCGACATGCCCGAAATCAACATTGTTGACTTCACCCGTCTTCTCATCGACATAGGAAACAGGTTCCCTCCGCTTCGCAATAATCACATCACCGTCTATTCCCGACAGACCCACCGACTTGGCGCCGTATTTTCTGAGTATAGTGAGCATCTCGTGATTGATCTTGCCGGCAAATACCATCTTCGTGACCTCGAGGGTTTCTTCATCGGTCACTCTCCTCCCCTCAACTATCCTGGGAGATATACCAAGCTTTTTCGAGAGCTCGGTCGCCTGCGGACCTCCCCCGTGAATCAGAATCACCCGTACGCCGATCTGGTACAGGAGGGAAACATCCTGTGCAATATCGTCGATAACCGCCTGGTCCTGAATCAGCTCGCCGCCCAGTTTGATGATGAATATCCGGTTTTTATACCGCCGTATATAGGGAAGCGCCTGCTTGAGAATACCGATATCCTGCATAATGCACCTCGTGATTCCTGCTTCGATGATGTGAATTATTCGGACGCGATACGTTCGGGTTCGGTGCAAACCCGGGAGATGTTGTACAAAGTTTTGCGACGCATACTGCCGGGCAGCAACGGATTCTCCGGGTGAAAATCGATACCGGGTTTACCGAACAAAACATTGTGCATGCCTATGCACGGCAATACCTAGCGTCCGAGGAGGGTATAGAGCACCGATTTCTGGGCATGCAGTCTGTTTTCCGCTTCATCGTACACAATCGATGCGGGGCTGTCTATCACTGAATCCGACACAACGACATTCCGCCGCACCGGAAGGCAGTGCATAAACGAGGCGTTGTCCGTCAGTGCCATCTTTTCATCATCAACGATCCAGTTCTTGAGTGTCTTCCTCTGCTCTTTTTCCTTTTCCTTCCCGTAAAACTGCAGGCTGCCCCAGCTCTTTGCATACACAACCTTAGAACCGCTATACCCCTCTTCAATAGTATCGGTTACTGTGAACCTGCCGCCCGCAATTTTGCACAATTTTTCCGCATTCTGCATTATTTCCGGATCCAGGTTATACCCTTCGGGCCGCACAAATCGTATATCCATTCCGAACAGGGCGCATCCCGTTAATATGGAATTGGGAACCGCCATCGGAAGCGGGTTCGGATGATACGCCCAGGTGATTGTCACAGGAAATCCCTCAAGGTCCCTGCCATGTCTCTCCATGATGGTCATGATATCCGCGAGTGCCTGGTTTGGATGGTAGAGGGAAGATTCCATGTTGACAATCGGCACGCCTGCATACTTTACGAAAGAACCTATTACGGGGTCTTTCCTGTCGGTCTCCCATGAATCTCCCTTCGGAAACGCGCGTATACCGATCGCGTCCCCATACCTGCCGAGAACCTTTGCCGCATCCTTTATGTGCTCGGCATTCCTCCCGTCCATGATAACTCCTTCTTCTGTTTCGAGCTTCCACGTATCTTCTCCCGCATTGAGGGTCACAACATTTCCACCAAGCTGTTTCATTGCAAGCTCGAATGAGGTTCTCGTTCGAAGTGACGGGTTGAAAAAGAGAAGGATGAGGTTTTTCCCGGGGAGTCCCGGCTGAAACTCTCCACGTTTCATCCTGATACCATCTTCTATCAGGTCTGCAATTTGTTTTGCCGAGTAATGAGAAAGCGAAATAAAATGTTTCATAGGATAGCAACTCCAGTTTCGTAATATAATTTAGGCCGCAACTCGAAAACAAATCAAATACTTTCCATTTGTAAATTATTTAGATGCGAAGCGCCCGGCCTACAGAGAACGAAGAACCTGTATAAATACATCAGCATTCTGCTTCCCGAGCACGAGCGGCGGAAGCAACCGTAATACATTTTTTTCTGCCGATGTGCCGGTTATAACGCCTTTTTCAAGAAGGAGATCGCACACCTCTTTCGCTTCCCGTTCGAGCTCTATCCCCAGGAGAAGCCCTCTTCCCTTCACCCTGCTGACACCGTGCAGTTTTTCTACCTCTTCTTGTATATACGCGCCGACGACGGCAGCGTTCTCCACGAGACCTTCCTTTCTGATAACGTCTATATTGGCTTTGAGCGCCGCGCATGCAACTGGGCAGCCCCCG
>Ga0307445_10000157_pt1 | contig 32777 bp, 29 predicted proteins | sample SalMarSW160330MG_FD_202147 | JGI IMG/M metagenome (GOLD analysis project Ga0307445, IMG submission 202147) | Salt marsh sediment microbial communities from the Plum Island Ecosystem LTER, Massachusetts, United States - SW1603-30 | ecosystem: Environmental > Aquatic > Marine > Intertidal zone >... | reverse complement strand
TCAGTATGATTCCGGAACTGTTGATGGTAATAATGTAAAAGCTTACCGCGATGAAGATAAGGTCAATAAAGATTCAAACGCTCCAACGTACGCTGCAATCAGAATTTTTCTTGATAACTGGCGTTGGGCCGGAGTTCCTTTTTACTTAAGAACAGGTAAAAGACTGGAGCGAAAACTCACGGAAGTTACTATTCGATTTAAACCAACTCCCCACCTTATGTTCCAGACAAATAAGCGGGAGGAAAGAAAACATAATATTTTAACATTCCGCCTTCAGCCCGATGAAGGAATTTTTTATTCTTTCACCGCCAAAAGACCCGGCGCTGATTTAACACTACAGCCGGTTAATCTCATTTTCAATTACAACGAGGCTTTCGAAATAAAAGAAACACCAAGTTCATACCAGTGGCTTTTGCACGATGCAATGCAGGGTGACCAGACATTATTTCCACGTGCGGAGTGGATTTATAAATCGTGGTCAATCATCGATCCGATAATTAAGGAATGGGAAAAGAAACCATGGACTGTATTACCTAACTACAAAGCCGGTTCGTGGGGACCGGAAGATGCAGACGACATGCTTCGCCTTGACAGACGTAAGTGGTTTATACAATAAAATTTTGTGTTAAAAATCAGTTTTGAATAGAAATGATTTGGCTCTTGCTTTTATTTTCTCCCACTTTTCTTATCTTTAAATATGAATGTGAAGTTATGGATAATATTCTCGCTGCTATTTTTATCTTTCTTTATCATTAATTCCTGTTCACAAAGAAACGATGACTTTTCAATCTGGATTGGCGGCTCACCGGAAGAAGTTGATTTCTGGGAAAAGGTTATTAATGATTTCAACGCAAAGTATGATTGCAATTTAATTCTCGTCAGCCAGCCTACCTATACCGATCAGCGAAAACAAAGCCTGATAATTTCACTCGAAGGAAAACAACCAAATCCCGATCTTTTTTTAATGGATGTTGTATGGATAAATCAGTTCATACAATCTGACTGGCTTGAGCTGCTGACTGGCTTTGCAGAGAAAAGTAAATTTCAGACAGAACCATTTTTTAAACGTGTTTTAAATCTCGTTGACAAATATGATAATAAACTATTTGCACTTCCTGTTTTCATGGATGTTGCACTCCTGTATTACAGAACTGATTTGATTGACCAGCCTCCTGAAACCTGGGGGCAATTAAAAGAACTGTCTTTAAGAATTCAGAAAGAACAAAGAAAAACAAATGATAGTTTTGATGGATTCGTCTGGCAGGGTGCGCAATACGAGGGACTGGTCTGTTCATTCCTTGAATTTATTGCATCAAACGGCGGTTCAATACTGCAAAACGATTCGGTTAAAATTAACAGCAAAGAAAATGAAGCAGCACTTCAGTTTATGCAGAATCTGATTCACAAGTATAAAATTTCTCCGGAGAATACATACACCGAAATGAAGGAAGAAGAAGTGCGCAGGGAATTTCAGAATGGAAATGCTTTGTTCGAGCGTAACTGGACTTACGCCTGGCAGCTTCATAACAGCGACGACTCGAATGTAAAAGGCAAAGTCGGTATGAAAATCCTTCCTCATTTTAATAGGCACAAATCAGTTTCAACTTTAGGTGGCTGGCACATCGGTATGTCAAAATATTCGGATAACAAAGAAAAAGCATGGAAGTTTATTAAATATGTAACTTCATACGAGGTTCAAAAAAATATGGTGTTAACAATCGGCTGGAATCCCGGCAGAAAAGATGTTTACGATGATGAAGAGTTGAATAAAAAGCTTCCGCATTTAAAAACATTAAAATATGTCTTCGATAACACAGTTTCCCGTCCTACAGTTCCTTATTATGCACAAATATCGGAAGTGATTCAACGGAATGTGAACAACTGTCTTGCAAATAAAATTTCTCCGTCTGATGCTTTGAAAGAAATTGAAATTGAAATGAAAAACATAATTAAGATTTATGGAGAGAAGTAAAACAAACATATCGGGAGAAACGAAAACAGCTTATCTTTTTAATGCACCGTTGATTATTACAGCAGTAATTTTTGTTCTCATTCCCGTTATCGGAACGATTGTTACAAGCCTGATGAGAGATGTTACTTTTCTTCCCGAAAAGTTTTTGGTCTTTGAAAACTATCAAAGATTATTCAGCGACAGACATTTTTTTGAATCGCTGCAATTCACTTTGTTGTTTGTTGTCGTTTCGGTCTCATTTGAGCTAATCTTCGGTCTTGCCTTTGCTTTACTTTTAAACGAAACACTTCCTTTCCGTGGTTTTTTAAGAGTTGTCATTCTTATCCCGTGGGTTATTCCAATTGCAATTTCTGCAAGAATATGGGAACTCATTTACAATTTCAATTACGGCATTTTCAATTATATAATTTTACAACTTAATATTTCTGATCAACCGGTAAGCTGGCTTGGTTCATCTATTGGTGCATTTGCAGCAGTAGTTGTTAGTGATGTGTGGAAGACAACACCGTTTATGGCGATTATTTTGCTCACCGGCTTATCGGCTATTAATCGTGATCTTTACAAGCAGGCAAGAATTGACGGAACAAATTTCCTGCAGCGATTTTTTAAAATCACTCTTCCATTATTAAAACCGGTCTTAGTGGTTGCACTGCTTTTCCGCTCGATCGATGCAATCAGGATTTTCGATTTGATTTACGTGCTTACTGGCGGTGGACCCGGAGGGAGTACATCTTCACTATCAATCTATGCATTCAATTATTATGTGTCCGGTGATTTTGGTTATGGTTCTGCTGTTTCTGTAATTGTGTTTTTGGCTGCAGGCTTGCTTTCTGTTCTTTATATTAAGTTCGGAAAATTCCGGGAGACATTACAGTGAGAGAAGAAAGAATTATTAAATTATTAAAAACCCTCGGGGTAATTTTTCTTCTCGTCTTCTGTTTATTCCCTTTTCTCTGGATGATTTTCATTTCGTTGAATAAAAATCCCGATTTTCTTTCTCCGCAAATTGAATTTGTTCTCACGTTCAGAAATTATTTTGAAGTGGCAACATCAAACAAATTTCATTTGTGGGATTATTTGATGAACAGTCTTGTCGTTTCCGTAGCCTCTGCAATTCTTGCGACATTTTTTGCCAGTCTTTCAGCTTATTCGATTACACGTTTGAAGTTTCCCGGAAGAATTGTGATTCCACTTTTACTTCTGGGATTTTCAATGTTTCCGCAGATTGCAATTGTCGGTTATCTTTTCGGGATGATAACCGATTTTGGATGGCTGAACAGTTACGCCGCTTTAGTTTTTCCTTACATTACACTTGGACTTCCGTTGGCGTTGTGGATAATGTTAAGCTATTTCTCACAACTTTCAACTGAACTTGACAAAGCAGCCTTGATTGATGGTGCGAGCAGGTTGCAGATTTTGTTTAAGATTATTCTCCCGTTGTCTCTTCCGGCTTTGTTTTCTACTTTTATATTAACTCTTATTTATTCATTTAATGAATTTCTATTTGCGTTGATGTTAACAACAGATTACCACGGAAGAACAATTCCGGTCGGTATTGCTTTGTTCGAAGGACTACATGGACAAATTCCATGGGGATACATAATGGCAGCATCGGTGATTGCAGTTATTCCGGTCCTGATATTAATTGCTTTATTTCAGAAATATATTATACAGGGTTTAACAGAAGGTGCGGTTAAAGGATGATCGATATCAAAATAAAAAACATAAAGAAAACATTTTTCACTGTTAAAAGAGGAAAAGTAGAAGCGTTGAAAGGAATTGACCTAGAGATTCCTGCCGGAAAATTTTTTGTTTTGCTCGGACCAAGCGGTTGCGGCAAATCTACTTTGTTAAATATAATTGCGGGAATAGAAAGATTATCCGAAGGGAAAATTTATTTCGGTGAAAAGCTTGTTGCCTCTTCAGACGAGAAAATATTTCTCTCTCCGAAGGAACGCGACGTTGCAATGGTTTTTCAGAGTTATGCTTTATACCCACACCTAACCGTTTATGAAAACATCGCTTTTCCTTTAAAAATTGCAAGGCTGGATAAAGATAAACTTGATGAAAAAGTAAAATGGGCAGCCGACATTCTTGAGATAAAAAATATATTAAATGCAAAACCGGGAGAATTAAGCGGCGGACAACGGCAACGTGTTGCTCTTGGAAGAGCCATAGTTAGAGAACCGAATCTGCTTTTGCTTGATGAACCGCTTTCAAATCTTGATGCGCTGTTACGGATTACAATGCGAAGTGAACTGAGAAGCATCCAACGTAAGCTTGAACTGACAACAATTTATGTTACCCATGATCAGACTGAAGCAATGTCTCTCGGTGATAAAATCTCTGTTCTGAAAGATGGTGTTGTTCAACAGATCGGAACACCGGAAGAAATATATAATAACCCGGCAAATCTTTTTGTGGCAAAATTTATTGGTTCACCACCGATGAATATTTTGAATGAAAATCTTGTAAGGCACCTTAATGATCAGCTTCATTTTTTAGAAAGTAAAAGCCTTGAAAATGTTGTTGTCGGTATTCGTCCTGAAAAAATAAAAATCGTAAATAAGGACGAAGGAATAATTAACGCTAAAATTAAAATGAGCTGGTCTCCCGGAGGTGATTCGCTTTATTATCTGGAAGCAGAAAGAAATGAAATACTTGCTAAATCATCAGAAATTGAAAACATTAAAGATAATGATGACGTCGGTTTGAAATTCGGAAAAGATGACCTACTGATCTTCGATAGAGAAAACTGACGGTTTATTCACATTTCCAATTCTCTGTTTTTACAAAACCAAAATTTATTTGTTGGTCTGTGTTCCATTTGTTCCGGTTCTTGCGGATAATTCATTCAAAAATCTCTGAAGCTTTTCAAGTTCCTGCGCAGACTGTGTAAATTTCTTTTCTCCCTGGAATTTTAGATAATTTTCAAACGCATTATTTGCCTGGCGAATTAAATCATCGATAGAAGTTTGTTGCTGTGGCGTATTATCCTTCCCGGTTGTTTCTTTTTTAACGGGGATTTCACCATACAATCCTTGCAAAGCATCTTTGAATGTTTCTGCATAACTAAGATTATCATTGTGCATAACGGCAACAAGACGAAGTTCCGGGTAAGCGGCAGTTTCTGCCTGGAGATAAATTGGTTCAACATAAATAATTGTTTCTTCAACGGGAATTACAAGAACATTACCGCGAATAACATTCGATCCGCGCTGATCCCACAATGATAATTGTCCCGACAAATAGCTGTCCTGATCAATCTTTGTTTCAACCTGCTGAGTACCGAGCACACGTTTATCCTTCGGAAATTTATATGCAAGGAATTTTCCATAATTATCAGGATCACACATTCCGGCAATCCACCCAATTAATACCTGTCTGTTTTTCGGAGTGAATGGAAGAATTAAAACAAATTCAGGCTTGTCCGTCTCAGGACGCTCCCACATAATATAATAAGGATCGACAGGCTGAACTTCATTGTAATATTTTTCCGTAGCCCTTATCCACAGATCTTCCTGATTATAAAAAACAGTTGGATCGGTCATATGGTACTTTGCATAAACAAGTCCCTGGACAAGAAGAAAATCAATTGGGTAACGAACATGACCCATCAAACTCTTCGGCATCTCCTCTTTCTTTTTAAACAAATCTGGGAATATATTATTCCATACTTTTATGATCGGGTCATTTTCATCGTAAATGTAGAAGTCAACCGACCCGTTGAACGCATCTACAACAACCTTAACTGAATTGCGAACATAATTTGCACCGTTCATTTCCGGTGATGTTTGCGTTTTTAAATTCCTGTTCTGTTCTCCTTCTTTATAATAGATGTTTTCTGTGGAATTGAATGTCTCGCTGTAAGGAAAATAGTTGCTGGTAGTATAAGCATCTATTATCCAGTATAACCTGCCGTCATCACCAAGCACTATGTAAGGATCGTTATCATAAGTTAAGAATGGTGCAAGAGTTTTTACTCTTTCTTCAATCTGGCGATGAAACATTATTCTGCTTTTTGAATTGGGATAACTTGAAAAGAAGAATTTGGTGCCGTCAAATTTCCATCCGAATAAAAATTTCCTCCAGATATTTGAAATCTGTACACCACCTTTTCCCGGATACTTTATATACACATTGTTTTCTCCGCTAGGATAATCAAACTCCTGTTCATCAGAATTAACAATTACATAAGAATCTGTCAGCTCGCCATAATAAATCTGCGGTTGTTTTACTTCGAGTTCGGGATATTTGCTTTTAGGCGGAATGTCCCTAATTAAAAGATTGGGAAGTCCTTCGGGTGTAAAATCACTCACGGTTGTTAATGTAATTCCGTAACCGTGTGTGTATTTGAATCTTTTATTTACAAAAGTCTGGCTTTGTTTTGGAAGATTTGATGGTTCCATTTCTCTTGCGGAAACCATCACCTCTCTGTATTGGTTATCGAATTTGTAACGGTCAATGTCAACATCTTTAAATTCATAATAAAGACGGATTTCCTGGAACTGTTTGTAAACGGCATCGAGAGCGCGCCAGTCCCAGAGCCTTATGTTATTAAAAGTTGCCTTGTCCCTCTGTACGATCTGTTTATTAAATTGTTCTTTTGCCGGGAATTCTCTTTCTTCGATCTTTTGAAGATTAAAACCATATCTCGTGAATTTGATGTTATTGTTGATGTATGGTTTTTCAAAAGTTATTTCATTTGGCTCAACCCGCAGCCATTGGAACAACCCCGGAATAACTGTTAATCCTATAAACCATATTACTAGAACTGTCACGGCAACCATTACAAGCAAAGTCGGTTCGGAGTGTGCATTTCTTATCTTTAATTTACCATAAAATTTCTGAAGAATTTTTCTTAAAGGTTTAATTAAAAGAAACAAACCGAGAACGATCATCAGAATTATAATGATACTGTAAGCAGGAAGAAGAATATTTGCATCGGTCCATCCCGGTCCGCGAACAACACCACGATCCGAATACATCAAATGGAAACGACTTAAATATTTATCATAAGCTAAAACAAAAATTATAAGTGATCCGACAATCAGTATATTAGAATAAATTTTAGAACGTGTACCAGTATTAATACCTGTGAAGTCGATACTTAAATTGTAATTGCTGTCGATCCGGAAGAGAACTGCAAACAAAAGAGCAATGAGAGAAAGGAAAGTCAGAAGAATCAGCAGGATGTAAATTCTATCAAGAAAAGGAAGAGTAAAAAGATAGAAACCAGCATCTTTATTGAAAATCGGATCGGCAATACCGGCAGTTTCTCTGAACCAGAACTTTAACATTATCTCCCAATTTGATAATCCCCAGGCTCCGCCAACAATAAAAGCTAAACCCTGAGCAACTTTTTTTATATGCTTCCTGCTTTCAGGTATTGAATAAGTAAGAAGAGAAACTATTGCAATTGCAACAAGAGCTCCTATAATACCTATTGCCGACTCTGCCAGGATGAACGTCCAGAACCTATCATCATAACCGAGAGATTCGAACCAGAGCATCTCACCCCAGAAGTCTAAGAACCAGAAAAATCCAAGAGTGAATAGACCACCGATTATCCCAATTACTACTCTTTTTTTATTGTTTTTTCTTAATCCGGTAATCACAAAGAAACCGGAAATTACGACGAGAATTAATATAATTGCTATATACATGTTTTTTCCGTCAGATAATTGTATTGTTAGATTCTTTTATATACTGAATAATCTTTAGAAAATAAAGGAATATCAATAAAAAAACTTAATTATCAATATTATACCACAGCACACTTTATTTGAGACGTAAATATTACTCAAACAAACAATTACTCATTTCTGAATGAACTGTTTCTTGAATATGAAATCCATAATATATAGCTTGAATAACTATTTTGAATTAAATCTGAGGTAAAAATGTTCGACGAAAAATATAAGTTCACCTGCGTTGACAGATTTTTAAAATATGTCAAGTACGATACGCAATCGGATGAAGACTCATCAACATTCCCGAGCACGGAGAAACAAAAAATTCTTTCCAAAGATCTTGCGGAAGAGCTGAAGAAAATGGGATTAAGTGATGCTCATTTAGATGAATGGGGTTACGTGATGGCAACTCTTCCATCTAATACATCAAAGAAAGTTGATCCGATTTCATTCATAGCACACGTAGATACTTCTCCGGCAGTTACGGGAAAAGATGTCAATCCTGTTATTAACAAAAATTACCAGGGCGGAGATATCAAATTAAAAAACGGCGGTTGGGTAATTACGGAAAATGAAAATCCTGATCTGAAAAACATGAAAGGATTCGATATTATCACCACAGACGGGACAACTCTTTTAGGCGCAGATAACAAAGCAGGCGTTGCCGAGATAATGGACGCCGTAAATTATTTTCTGTCTCATTCTGAAGTGAAACACGGTCCTATCAAAATTTGTTTTACACCTGATGAAGAGGTAGGAAGAGGAACAGAGAAAATAGATTTGAAAAAATTGGATGCAAAGTATGCTTATACTGTCGATGGCTCAAGCAGGGGCGAGGTTGAGATTGAAACTTTCAGTGCCGATGCAGTGAACGTTATCTTCACAGGTAAAAACATTCATCCCGGATATGCAAAAGGAATAATGGTCAACTCGCTGAAAGTTGCAGCAGCATTCGTCGATTCACTTCCGAAAGATAAATTATCTCCCGAAACCACCGAAAAAAGAGAAGGGTATTTTCATCCCACAACGATGAGCGGGAATGAAGAAAAGACTGTTGTAAAATTTATTATTCGTGATTTCGAAACGCCGAAGTTGAAAGCGCTTGAGGATATTCTAAAAGATCTTGCAGAAAAAGCAGTTGAAAAATTTCCGGGTTCAAAATTAGATTTTGAAGTTATTGAACAATACCGGAATATGAGAGAAGTGCTTGATAAACATCCGCAGGTTTATGAGTATGCTTTTGAAGCGATGAAAAACTTAAACATCGAACCGATTACTCACCCGATTCGTGGTGGTACGGATGGAAGCAAGTTATCTTTTATGGGATTACCGACACCAAACGTTTTCGCGGGCGAACACAGTTTTCATTCTCAGCTTGAGTGGGTTGCTGTTCAGGATATGGAAATGGCTGTAAAGGTTATTGTAGAAATTGCAAAAGTGTGGGAAGAAAAAGCTTAACATTTTTTCCGTAGAGACGCATAGCGATGCGTCTCTGCATTTTAAACCTCAATTGAAAAGGGAGTAAAGTTCGTATCCTTATCGTAGTAGTCCTCGTGTTCCTTTCTCTTTAGAAAACCGATTACCTTATAAGTAATCGGTGTGGCAATAACCTCCCAGCTTACCTTAATAATATAGTTTGTAATCATCACGGTAATTAACAAATCGTTCGGCCAGAAACCATAAAAAGCGACAGGATAAAAGATTAATGAATCGGCAGCTTCACCTGCTATTGTAGAACCGATAGTTCTCATCCATAAAAATTTGCCGGTGGTAAAAACTTTCATTTTAGCCAGGGTATAAGAGTTTACAAATTCGCCTGAGAAAAAAGCTAGCAGCGAAGCTGCAACTATTCTCGGAGTTTGACCGAATACTATCTCGTAAGCACCTTGATGAATCCATCCCTGTGCCGGGGGAAGGGAAACAACAACCCACGACATAAAAGATGCAAAACCCATTGCGGCAAACCCTGCCCAAACAACTTTTCTCGATCTTGCATAACCGTAAACCTCGGTAAGTATATCGTTGAAGAAATAGCTGATAGGAAAGAACAAAATACCCGCACCAAAAGATAATCCCGCAACAGTAACAACTTTTTCAGCACCGATGATATTAGAGCAAAGAAGAATTGTTACAAACGCTGCCATTATCAAATCGTAATATTTGAATTTCTTGATTACCTTTGTTTCCATATATCTCCTGGAATTGATAAAATGGTGATACTATAAATAGCGGCTTTAACTTATGTGAAGAATAAATGATTACAAATAAAATTCCTTGAAACGGAATTCTTAAAAATTAGCCGGTTACTATTTTTATATTTACGGTGTGAAAATAAAGAGTAAAGATAATAAACCCGAATTGATGGCGCCCGCCGGTGACCGGACGATGCTTCACGCTGCTATTAATGCAGGTGCAAACGCAGTTTACTTTGGTGTCGATAAGTTGAATATGCGAGCAAAAGCAAAAAACTTCACAATTGATGAACTGGTGGAAATTGTATCCATCTGCAAATCAAATGAAGTTAAAACATATCTAACAATAAACTCAATCATCTTTGAAGAAGAATTAAACGAGGTTGGTGAAATAATTTCGAAAGCAAAAGATGCCGGCGTGGATAGAGTAATTTGCTGGGATCTTGCGGTCGCACAACTTTGCAGTGAAAAGAATTTCCCGTTTTGCATTTCAACCCAGGGCTCGGTTTCAAATTCGGTTTCCGTTTCTGTTTACAAAAAACTTGGTGCTGTCAGAGTTGTTCTTGCACGCGAATGTTCTCTTGAAGAAATCAAAAAGATAAGAGCCAATACCGATCTTGAAATAGAAGCATTTATCCACGGCGCAATGTGCATTGCCGTTAGCGGCAGATGTTTTATGAGTCATCATTTATTCGGAAAAAGCGCAAACCGGGGTGAATGCATACAACCTTGCAGACGAGAGTACGAGGTTTATGATAACACTGTTGATAAATCTTTGTTGGTCGGGGAAGACTATGTTTTGTCACCAAAAGATCTCTGCACAATTGAATTTCTAGATCAGTTAATCGAAGCCGGTATAAATTCATTCAAAATAGAAGGAAGAAAAAGAGCGCCTGAATATGTTGAAAAAACAGTTTCTGTTTACCGCCGTGCAATCGATCTTTATTATGAGGGAAAGTTAACCAAAGAAAAGAAAAAAGAATTTTTAGCTGAATTAGAAACTGTTTACAATCGCGGCTTCTCACCAGGATTTTATTTTGGGAAGCCTTCATCCGAAGATTATTCTGATGTTGAAGGAAGTAAAGCAACAACAAGAAAAGAATATATCGGAAAAGTTCTTAATTATTATAAAAAATCTAAAATCATTTATATAAAACTTGAGACCGGCAAGCTGAATGTTGACGACGAAATTCTGATTACCGGTCCAACTACAGGAGTTGTAAATCTTAAATTAGATAAAATATTACTTGACGAAATTATAGTTGATAATGCAGTTAAAGGAAATAAAATTACTTTCCCATGCGAAGAACTCGTAAGACGGAATGATTCTGTTTATTTGGTTCGCTACTCTACCAGTTAATATTCTTTTCAATGAACACTATTAAACTGTCTGCCATTGCTTTTTGTTCATTTACCTTCGGATGCCCGTCTGTATTTTTGTATTTAAAAAAGTGTGTATAAATCTTAGGATCGCTCAAATCATTAACCGCCTTTTGAATATACCCCGGCCATGGTGAACCTTCTTTTGTAGCATCCATATTACCAAGAGCACAAATGATATGTGCCTCCGGATATTTGTTCCTAATAGTGGCTACAAAATCTTTATAAGACTTAACAATAAAATTTTCATCCGGTGCTTTTGTGCCGAACCTGTATTTGAATTGTTCGTTATCCGGTTTGTTAACTATCCACGAATCATTTTGAAATAAATTAATTACAACAATATCAGGAGTATATTTAGTAAAATCCCACTTGGAAGTTGAATCAGCAGGATCTAAACGGTCATACATTTTTGGCATTATAAGAGGAAACCAGCTAACTATTATTCCAATACCGCTTTTGCTTGTGCAGTAATATCGCGCATTAAAATGTCTTGCCGTAATAGCCGCATAAGAAAGATAATTGTTTTCAAAATAACCGAACCACGAATCTCCCCCGCTGTTATCTTCCATTGCATAGCCGCAGGTAATTGAATTTCCGAAAAATTCTATTTTTCTTTTGGGTGGAGCGGGCGGCGAAAGTATCACAGTGTTACCGGGAGTTTCAAAACCGAAAAAGAAAGTTTTCCCTTTGTCCCATTCGGTTCGTTTGAATAATTCGATTTTATGTTTTCCTTCGGACAAGCCGGAAGCCAGCGAATAAATTCGCTTAACGGAATCCGTATGAATTTTAAAAATATTGCTGTCATCTAATATTACATTGTAGTAATTAGCCGTATCCGCATCCTGCAATACTGCAGAAATACCGGTTCCTTCAAACCAGATACTTGCAGACGTTCCCGACCAGGAAAGAACAGCGGAATTATCGTTGTACATGATTCTGCCTTCGTAGTAAATATCAGGATTATCAAATGTAATAATTTTATTCTGTGGATAGCTTGTTCCAAATAAAGTGAGGAGAAGCAACAGCGAAAAAAATATTTTATTTTGCATCAAAATAATATTTATCTGTTTACCGTATGAACAACAACTGAACAATAATAAAAATTGGCAAAAGTACAATTAGCGAAAATTTGTACATATAACTGAAGAAGTGCGGCATCTTGATATTATTTTCTTCGGCAACTGCTTTCACCATAAAGTTCGGTCCGTTACCGATGTAAGTCATACTTCCAAAGAATACAGCCCCGATAGAAATAGCCCTTAAAAGTTCTTCCGGAATTCCGGCAACCATTGCACCCGTTGTTTCACCCAATCCAAGGGCAAGCGAATGAAAAGTTACAGCAGTAGGTGTATTATCAAGAAAGCTGCTTAACAAGCCTGTGTAATAATAAAATTGCGTGGGAGATGATACGCCTAGATGCCTTGCATTTACTTCAAGATAAAGCAGGCAGGGAACCATTGTTATAAAAATTCCCAGGAATAAATATGCAACCTCTTTTATCGGTTCCCATGTAAAATTGTTTGATTCCCTTATTAAGTGCGGTGTAAAAAGTATCGAGCAGTAAGCCATCAAAACAATAACCGCTTCACGGATGAATTTGTAATATTCGTTTTCATGAATAAAGCCAAGGTACTGAGGATTAAGAAACGCAACCGCCAGTACAACGCCTGCAAGCCAGATAAAGTTTAATTTTCCCTGCAGCTTCAGCGGTCTTATCTGGGTTACATCTCTCACGATAGCTGATGGTGGCTCTTTCTTATGAAAATAAGAATCAACAAGGTAATAAAGCAGCAACAGCAATCCATTTGTTACAAACCATTCGATGGAAAGCTTAAAGAACCACGTAAAAGGAGCATCGCGTAAATACATCATAAACAATGGCGGATCACCGAGCGGTGTTAATAAACCACCACAGTTGGCAATTATCCCGATGAAAAAAAGTATTGTATGAACTTTATATTTTCTTTCTTTGTTAGTCTGAATCACCGGACGAATAAGAAGCATAGCAGCGCCTGTCGTTCCCATAAAAGAGGCAAGCACTGCACCGATAGCAAGAAAAAGTAAATTAACAGAAGGCTTTGCTTCGATGTCTCCGGTAAGATAAATTCCCCCGGTAATAGTAAACAAAGACCCAAGCAGAATAATGAAGGGAACATAATCGAATACCATCGTCTCCCACAGACTACCTCCGAGTCCGCTCGCAAGAAGATAAGCTATAATAGGGATGCTGAGAATAATAGCAATTATAAGCTTGTTCTTATTCTTTTCCCAAAAACGTTCCCGGACGAGCGGGAAAACAGCTATTGAACCGAGCATTAAAACAAAAGGTAAAAGACTCAGAAGGGGAATGTTGATTTCGGGATTTTCCATACGATACTTTCAGATTTTTTAGGGTGAAAGTTATTCATAAATGACCTCATCGTGCAAATTATTTCGGTTGTTTAAATGTGATTTTTATTCCGAACAACAGGTAAATATTTTTTGATTATCTACTCAGTTTAAAAATCAGTCTTTCAACCGGAAATTAATTCCAACTTTGAAGAGGCTGTTCAAATAGGTATTTTTTGAACTCGAATTTTTGAAAACAGGATTATTTTCTTATGAAGCTCAGCAAATATTTTGTCCCTACTTTAAAAGAGGTGCCAAACGATGCCGTTGTAAAAAGCCATATTCTTATGCTCAGAGCCGGACTGATACGAATGGTTGGCGCAGGAATTTATTCTTTCCTTCCACTCGGCTATCGTATAGTTAAAAAAATATCGCAGATAATAAGAGAAGAAATGGATGCGATCGGCGGACAGGAATTTCATCTGCCTGCATTAAATCCCCGTGAAATCTGGGAAGAGACGAACAGGGTAGAAGCTTTCGGCGATATCTTATTTCATATTAAGAACAGAGACTATGTTTTAGCCCCGACACACGAAGAGATTATGACCTTCCATGCGAGAAATGTTGTTAAATCTTACAAGGATATGCCCCAGATATGGTACCAGATACAATCTAAATTCCGTAATGAAGCAAGACCGAGGAGTGGTGTGATACGCGGCAGACAATTCCTTATGAAAGATGCTTACTCATTCGATGTCGATCAGGATGCACAGGATGTATCATATAAGCTGCACGATAAAGCTTACAGGAATATTTTCGATAGATGTAAACTTAAATATTTTGTTGTCGGTGCATTCAGCGGTGCGATGGGTGGCTCCGGTTCGGAAGAATTTATGGTTGAATCCGATGCGGGTGAAGACACAGTTGCTCACTGTGATCCGGCAACTGCCGGATGCGGTTATGCAGCAAACGTGCAGGTTGCAGTTTCTAAAGTTGAACCAAAGAAAAGAGATAAGAAAAGCGAAGAGATAAAAGAAATTCATACACCGAATGTTCATACAATAGATGAACTTTGTGAATTTTTAAAGATCGATGAAACACAGTGTGCAAAGTCACGAGTTTACATACACGACGGAAATCCTGTTTTGATTTTGATGCTCGGGAACGATGAAGTAAACGAAAGCAAGCTTGAGAACATTCTCGGCGGGACAATACGTCCGGGACATCCGGAAGAGCTTCTTAAGATAACCGGTGCAGGTGCTGGCTCTATCGGTCCGGTTGGATTCAAGCACAGGATTATTGCAGATAACCGGTTAAAAGATGCAAACAATCTCTACAGCGGTGCAAATAAGAATGATTATCACTTAGGTGGAATAGATTTGAAACGCGATGTGAAAAACATAGAGTACTCAGATTTAAGGACTGTTCAATCTGGCGAACAATGCACTGTTTGCGGCAAACCGCTCAGCGTTTTTAATGCAATTGAATTAGGTCATATCTTCAAGCTCGGCACAAAATACTCGGATGCGATGGGAGCTTTATTCTTAGATGAAAAAGGTGAAAAGCATCCGATAGTTATGGGCAGTTACGGCATTGGCGTTGAACGTGTGCTTGCTTGCTACATCGAACAGAATAACGATGATAAAGGAATAATCTGGGATAAAACATTAAGCCCATTTGATATTCACCTCATCGCTTTAAATATGAAAAATGAAACTGTTACGGGAACAGCAGAAAAACTTTATACCGATCTTCAAAAACAAGGTTATGAAGTCTTGTTTGATGACAGGGATGCAGCAGCCGGTTTCAAATTTAACGATGCTGATCTTCTTGGTATGCCCGTTCAGATTATTGTTGGAGAAAAGAAGCTGAAAAACAATCAAGTAGAGGTGAAAGTTAGAAGAACAGGTGAAAGAATTGATGTAGGGTTAGAAGAGTTGACAAAAAAGCTGAAAAGTACGTTTGGAAAAATGAATTGACGATTTACCTAATAAAAAATCCACTTAAAAGGCTTCCGATGCGCGTAGTAATGAGATTGCTGTACTTGCGAATGAAGAAAAACTTAATGAATCTCTAATTTATCCGATTTATCTTCTGAGTATAGTAATAATTCTTGTCTATAATCTTCAAGTTCTTCAGGATCTACACCAACAAATTTTTTAACACTATAACAATATGCTCCTAATACCGGAATGATTAAATTTTCTTTAACCGTATAAAATGAATCTATCAGCTTTGTAATATCTTTAAACTCAATAGTTGTGTTTTCACTTTTTAGTTTGTTTATATATTCGTCACAATCTAATGGGAATGATTTTGTATTTATAGAAGAATCAATTTTAGATAAATGGTTTCTTAGTTGTAAACTCGCCAACAGTGATTCTTCTTTTGCATAAACTTGCTTGGTGTTGGATAATGGTGCTGTCCATGCAAAACCATTTGGTAATCCTTTAGTGTAAATCTTATCTTGTGCTAATAAGTTAATTGCCGAATAAAAGTATAAGATTCCGATTAGAATTATTTGAATAGTATATTTCAAAGTGACTTCAGCTTTCTAAACTCAAAATTGCTGAAAATACGTTCTAATCTCAACCATAAAAAATGAAAGTGTTGCTACAGAAATAAATGAATTAGGAAATGCGGTAAAAGATCTTTCTCCTTCTCTTACCCTTTATCTTACTCTATTTAAGAAATCTTTCATACCATCTTTTTCTCATCTCATCAACCTCTTTACGGTGTTTTCGCATAAAGTGATCGCCGCCTTCAAGCATAACCAAACGGAAAGGAATTTTTTGTTTTATCAGATGATATGAAAGATCGAGTGAATCATGCGGCAGAACGCGTTTGTCCTTTATTCCATGAAGAATTAACATCGGTGTTGTCTTCGAAAGCTTTTCCGGGAAATTCACAATTGATCTCGATTCACACTTTTTCTTAAACTCTTCATCATCATACCTGCCCATTGTTGCTTCATATAATTTTCGCATAAAGGGACTCTCATCCGAACTACATCTTAAGTTTGCAATTCCGCCGCTTATAACCGCACATCTGAATGAATGATTTTTAGTAAGTGTTAAATAAGTCATCATTCCGCCGCGACTCCAGCCCTCTATTCCCCAATTATCATTATCTGCAAAATCGAATTCTTCAGCTGAAGGCATAAGGTTTAGAACATCGTTTACATCTTTTCCGCCGAATTCATCCTGCCCTTCGCCACCTGCATTACCACGATATTGTGTGGCAAAAACAACGTAACCCCAGCTTGCCAATTGTCCGAATATTCCTTTTGCTGTAAAAGTATCGATTGCTCCTTTATCACCAATTCCTCCCCTGTTCCAGATGATATTGGGATATTTTTTATCATGTTTCTTTGGATAAGCAATATATCCTTTCACCTTAAGCCCATCAGACAGGTAAGTTATTTTCTCCACAACGGAATCTTCAACCGTTGATTTTCCCCATCCGCTTTCAATCATTCTGTATTGTGAATTTTTAAGCTCAATTATTTCACGATCAAGAATTTGTGCTTTAGCTTTACTCATTAATTTTTACACACGATTGATTATATTCATTCACGACAAATTACGGATTATTAAAATGGCTCAAAAGAAACAAAAGAAAACACCCGGGAAAAATGATCAACATTCAAAAAATAAAAGAAAGATTCCAATTACCGTGATGATTTCTGTTATTGTTGTGCTTGCTCTTGTGCTTCTTTTTACCATGAATAATTGCAATCAAAATAATGAGCCGGAATATTACTCCTTTACAAAAGACGGCGAACTAACATTTACGGACAGCTTAGGGAATTCTAAAAACACAATTGATCTTGAGATAGCAGATAACGAATATAAACGACAGCTTGGATTAATGAACAGACCTTCGATGGAAGAAAACCAGGGAATGCTTTTTGTTTTTCCTGTTGAGCAAATACAGTCGTTCTGGATGAGAAACACATTAATCTCGCTTGATATGATCTTCGTGAACAAAGAGAAAAAGATCGTGACTATTCATAAAAATACTAAAATACTTTCAAGCCAAAGTTATTCTTCCACCAAACCAGCAATATATGTGATAGAAGTTGTTGGTGGATTTACAGACAGACATCATATTGTAACAGGTGATAAGATTTACTGGATGAGAACTAAAGCAGGTCCATAAAATCTCAAAGATCAAATATCAAAGGACAAATAAATTTCATTTTTCAACGGCTAAAATTGAAATGATTTTAAATATTAAAGTTTTGTAATTACCTGAGATTTGATTTTTACTATTTGAAATTTACGGTTTACCATAAAGTTCTTCTTCAACAAGCTCACAAACAATATGAGCCACGGTAATATGTCCTTCCTGTATTCTCTGCACATTTGAAGAAGGAATAATAATGGAGAGATCCACATTGGATTTTAATTTACCACCATCGCCACCTAAAAACCCGATTACTTTCATTCCTTTTGTATGAGCAGTTTCAACAGCTTTAATAACATTTATCGAGTTGCCGCTTGTTGAAATCACGAGGAGAACATCGCCTTTTATTCCGAGTCCTTCAACACTTCTTGAGAATACATTTTCAAAACCAATATCATTTCCACCAGCGGTAAGAGTTGAACTATCTGTTGTTAATGATATGGCGGGCAAGGCGGGTCTTTTAATATGATGTCTAAGTCTTATCATCAATTCTGTTGCTATATGCTGACAATCTGCCGCACTTCCACCATTTCCACAAAGTAATAGCTTATTATCGTTCCGAAAAGTCTGCGCAAGCAGATCAACTGCTTTTAACATATCTTCCTTACAATGCTTTTCAATCTCAATCTTTATTCGGGAACTTTCCTGCAGAGATTCACTGATAAATTTTTCTTTATTCATATATTTTCAGGAAGTCGGGTAATTAAAGTGAGTTTTAGAATAAGTTCGTTTTTTCACGATTAGACGAAATGGATTAAACTTCGATAGGGTTTTTATAATGTACGGCACTTGAAAATTCCCTAAGCATATCCCAGTTATTCTCATCTTCAAAAAAATTTCCTGTAACGATTATGTTGGCACCGCTTTCCACTTTTTCACGTGCTACCATAGGCGATCTGATACCACCACCAACCATGACAGGAACAGAACATGTTTTTGCAACTGCTTTTATCATTTCATCGGGAACCGTCTGATCTGCACCTGATCCGGCTTCTAAATAAATTAATTTCATTCCTAAATATTCCGCAGCCAAAGCTGTTGCTGCTGCAATTTCAGGCTTATTTCTGGGTAAAGGCATACTGCCGCTCATATATACAGCAGTGGTTGTAACTCCGGATTCAATCAAAACATAAGCTGTTGAAATAGGTTCAATACCTGCACGTTTTATCATTGGCGAAGCTATAACATGCCTTCCAATCAGGTGATCGGCATTCCTGCCGCTTACCACAGATAAAAATAAAATAGCATCAGCAATAGAAGAAACCTGGTCAATACTTCCCGGAAAAATAATTGCAGGGAGATTAGTGTTTATTTTTACCTGCTCGATCAGCGATTCAAAATTTCCGCTCATCATTAAACTTCCACCGATAAGAAATCCATCCACACCCGATTGTTCACAGTGCTTTAAGAAAACTGTGGCCCTGTCCAGTGATAATTTATCAGGATCGAGCAGAACCAAATAGGCTGCACCCTTTTCCCGGATTCTCTTTTGGATGTGGTTATATGTTTTCATATCAGGCATTGAGCAGTAATAAAATATAACTAAAATGAAAGACAGAATAAAGAATTATTAGTTAAGATGTATTAATAATAGTATTTCCTAAATAGGAAACAAAAAAAATTTATATTCAACCTATTTTTCCCGAAACTTTTATTCATTCTAATATAAAAAATAATTATTATGGAACAGACATTTTATTAAAAATATTTTTACTTACTCAAACCTAAAACGGTCTGTTTAATCACAGTTCAGAATGGTTAAAATTATTGCGGTTGCTCTTCCAAAAGGCGGAGTTGGAAAGACAACCACAGCAGTAAATATAGCTACAGCTTTCGCTTTATCCGAAAAAAAAACATTGTTAATTGATATGGATCCTTCCGGTTCCTGTGCTTCAAGCCTGGGATTCAATAGAGAGAGGATTAAATATGATATTTTTAATGTACTCCAATATACCTGTTCTCTACAAAAAGCAATTCATCATACAGAATATCCATATCTGAATTTTATACCGGTAAAACAACTATCATATATAGAGGAAATAAGACTTGGAAAAATACTCACCAACGAACAATTATTCGGAAATATTTTAAGACCCGAAGCCCTATCGTATGATTACGTGGTACTTGATTGTCCGCCGTATCTTGTAGGCACTACCAACGCCGCTTTAATGGCTGCCGACTCAGTGATCATTCCAATAACGCCAGGACTTTATGCTCTTGATGCTGTAAGACGAATTCTTGAACGGTTAAGGATAATTAGGAAAAATTATAATAGGAAATTGAAAATAGAAGGCATTTTATTAACAATTTACGAATATAATACCAAGGTTTCGTTCGCAACTAAGAAAGAATTATTCAAAGCATATCCAAATCTTGTGTTCAGCACTTCGATACCTAAAAATGCAACGGTTGGAGAAGCAAGCATTCACAGAAAACCTGTAATCATTTATGATCCCTCAGCCAAAGCATCAAAAGCATATTTTAATTTATCTAGAGAAATTATTCAAAGCAGGGAAATGTTTAATGGAACATCTTCGCTTGAGGATTAACAAATTTTCATCAATTAATGATTGGCAATGTTATGAAAACAATTAAAGTATACCACAAACCAACCTGTACTACCAGCAGAAAAGTTATCAGGTTGTTATCCGATAAAAGAATAGTATTTGAAAAAATCAATTATTATGAAGAACGATTTACAAAATCCGGGTTGAGCGAATTATTGAAAATGATGAATAAGAAACCTTCAGATTTACTTCGGAAAAAAGAAGCCGCATACAAAAAGTTAGATTTTAAGAATAAAAAATTTACCGAATCTCAAATCTTAAACCTGATAATTGAAAACCCCGATCTTATTGAACGACCGATTGTACAAAAAGGTAAGAAGGCAATATTGGCAAGACCGCCGGAAACCGTGGAATCATTTGTTTAACAGGAGAATTTAAAAAGTCTCCCGCCCTTTCCTTCCTAAAAAGAAAAGGGCATATTGGGAGACGTAGGGTGAGGACTTAAAATATATCGGTTTATTTACTCTCATTCAATAATAAATCCTTCGACCTTTCCAAGGTTTTCAATTGTTCCTTATCCAGTTTCGGGAAATCCGGTTTCAGACTTTTCATCTTTTCAATTATTATCTCGGAAACTACCAAACGGGCATACCATTTTTTATCCGATGGAATAACATACCACGGGTTATTGCTTTTGCTCGTTGAAGAAAGTGCTTCTTCATACGCATTCTGGTAATCATTCCAGAATGTTCTTTCTTTTAAATCGGCTTTTGAAAATTTCCAGTTTTTCGCCGGGTTATTGATTCGTTTTAAAAATCTTTTCTTTTGCTCTTCTTTGGAAATATGCAGGAAGAACTTAAGAACAATCGTTCCGTTTTCGTATAAATACCGTTCGAAGTCATTTATTTGCTTGAATCTCTGCTTCCATATTTTACTATTTTTAAACTTATCCGGTATCTTCTGATCCTTAATAAAATCGTGAACTCGTACTACAAGAACATCTTCGTAATGCGAGCGGTTGAAGATTCCTATTCTTCCCTTCTCCGGTAACGCATTATTAATTCTCCACAAATAACCATGATCAAGTTCTGTTTTTGAAGGCTGTTTAAAACTAAAAACCTGTGTCCCTTGTGGATTGAGTCCGGACATAACGTGTTTTATCATTCCATCTTTACCTGCAGCATCCATTGCCTGGAAGACAATCAGCACAGCATATTTATCCTGCGCATATAATTTTGCCTGAAGTTTCGCCAGCTCTTTTATATTTTTAGTCAGTTTTGATTCAGCATCCTTTTTTGATTTCAATCCATTTGTATCGGAAGTGCTTATCTTTGCAAGGTTTAGCTTCTCAGTTGGTTTTACAAAATATTTTTTATGGCTGTTCATTTTAGTTTGATAATTTATTAAGGTAATTTAGTTTTCAGATACAGAATAAATTAAATATAAATTTATGTGCTAAAGATTCAGAATATTCCAGATAAATAATATGATAAAATCATTACTGTTTTACATCAATAATAATTATATAATTTTTTTATATTCAAAGACAAAAATTGGATTAAAATGATAAGCAAGGACCTTTTAGATATTTTATGCTGTCCGGAAACTAAGGCAGATCTTGTTCTGGATGGAAACACTCTTGTTTCAACAGATAAGAAAACACGCAGAAGATACCGTATTGAAGATGATATACCGATTATGCTGATTGATGAATCCGAACAATTGAGTATGGAAGAATGGACGGAAATCATGAAGCGTCACAGTAAAGCTGTAGAATAATAATATTCCAATTAACTTAAGTAGTGAATTTATAAAAGAAGAAGTCGTATAACTTTCCCGGAAAATTTCGTTTATGGATCCAATTAATATTATTGTGGGACTAAATATAATTGCCACCTTCGGCGCTAATGTATCAGGCGCAAAGAAGGGATTAAAATCAAAGATCGGAGCTACAAAAGAAAAACCTAAAACATATCTGCAAAAACTTCCTGTAATACTTTCAACGTTTACTCTTATTGGTTTGATAATTTCCGTATTTCAAATAGGAACTCTAGAATATAAATTGGATTACAATTTAATCAGGTATATCGGTTTAGCTATTTATCTGGTCTTTTCATGGATACAGGTTTGGGCGTATAAAACACTTGGAGAAAACTATTCTCAGGATATCATGATTAAAAAGGATCATCAATTAGTAAAGAAAGGTCCTTTCAGGATAGTACGTCATCCTCAATATCTATCACAAATTTTAATCGATCTCGGTGGCGCAGCAGCAACATTAAGCTACATAGTTGCACCTCTTGCAATTATTCAGATTCCCTTCATTATATTGCGGGCATCGCTTGAAGATAAGCTCCTCGCAAAACATTTCACTGATGAGTTCGTGTTATACCAAAAAAGGAGCGGATTCATTTTTCCTTTTATCGGCTAAAACATTAGTTTAACTTTGCCACATGCGAAATAAGCCACTCTACATTTTAGTTTTCATATTATCGGTAAACATTTTTCCACAGCAATTCGGTAAGATATCTGTTGTAACAGAAAAAGGAATAAAAGATATACCTTCTTACAAAAGGGAAAAAACGGTTTATTTCTCCGTAAAAGATTTTGCCGATGCGACTTTTTCCAACTACTACTTCAATGATAAACATGGGAAAATTGAACTCAAGTACGAAAATTATCTATTGAAGGTGACTGCCAAGAATCCGTATTTTGTTATCACAGAACGGGAAACAGGAAAGCAGATAATTTACCAGTTACCAACATCAAGCTACATTTTTAACGATGTTATCTTTATACCGCTTGTTTCGAGTATCCAGCCTATAGAATTTGCCTGGGGAAAGAAATTAACATTTAACTCTCCGCGTAAACTCATTGTCGGAGGTAAAATTCCTGTCCCAGAACATCCATTTACAACCGATGAAAAAAAGATATCCCCACCAACTTCCGCTTTTGATATTACCGGGATTTCGGTTTCGGAAAAAGCAAACGGCACCTTAATAACCGTTCATTCAAAAAAAAGGATCCCTTCTTATTATAGTTCTCATAAGGATAGCATACTTACACTTATCTTCAGACAGGTTAATGTGGATACTAACCGAGTTGAACGAACAAGCCTTCGCGGTCTGGTAAAAGATATCAAATCCAGAAATATCGGGCGGGATACGGAATTCAAATTAACTGTTGGAAAAAACTATTCAACCAATGAAGTAATGAATGCCGGTTCCGGTAATGATATACTCATTACAATCCATAATAATTTATTTACAAAAACGATTGAAGAGATTAAAAAACATGAGAAATGGGATTTTGACGTAGTTGTGATAGATGCCGGTCATGGTGGAAAAGATCCCGGGGCACTGGGCGTAGGTAATGTTAAAGAGAAAGACGTAACCCTTGGTGTAGCATTAAAGCTGGGTAATCTAATCCAGAAGAATATGCCAGATGTTAAGGTAGTGTACACTAGAAAGACAGATTCATTTGTTGATATTTACAAAAGAGGAAAAATAGCCAACGAGCATAACGGGAAACTTTTTATTTCAATTCACTGTAATTCAACAAAGCGAAAACCAACAGATGTTCAGGGAATTGAAGTTTACCTGCTTCGTCCTGGCAGAACTGATGAAGCAATATCTATAGCCGAAAGAGAAAACAGTGTGATCGAATATGAAGACAATCCAAACAGGTATGAAAAACTGACTGATGAAAATTTTATTCTCGTTAGTATGGCACATTCTGCATATATGAAATACTCTGAAACTTTTGCGGATATGCTTAATAATCAATTCAAAGACAATACAAAATTGAAGGCAAGAGGAGTTAAACAAGCCGGATTTTATGTCCTGGTTGGTGCATCAATGCCAAGTGTTCTGATCGAAACAGGGTTTATTAATAATAAAAAGGATGCAAATTATTTAAGAAGTAAATCCGGACAAACTCAGCTCTCAGAGGCAATTTTTACTGCAATAAAAGAATACCGCGATTATTATGAAAAACAGATGAATGCCGAGTTATAAATGGTAATCTTTGCATCTATGATTTCAGTATAAAAAAGTGCAATTTTTATAATCTTTCGGACTTTTTCCTTACATATTCCAGCTTTTTTTACTTCTGTGATTTAAATCCCGGAGACTTGAATCATTCCACATATTATATCATCTTACTTCATGTAAATCTTTAATGTACAGAAAGGATTGAAAGAAAATGAAAAATGTAATTGAAGGAACGGATTTTAATTTTGATCAGGAAGTTCTTAACTCAGATATGCCGGTGCTTGTGGATTTCTGGGCACCCTGGTGCAGTCCCTGTAGAATTGTAGCCCCAATTGTACAAGAAATTGCAGACGAATATGATGGGAAAATAAAAGTTGTAAAACTAAATACCGATGAAAATCAGAACACTGCTGTATCTTATGGAATCAGAAGTATTCCAACTCTCGGTATATTCAAAGATGGACAAGTAGTTGATGCAGTTATTGGCGCTGTACCGAAAAAGCACCTGGTTGATAAGATAAAACCATATTTACTGAGTATTAATTAATTTCCGTATAAAATATTAAATGTAAAGGGCAGATTGATTCTGCCCTTTTTTATATCTTCACTTTCCGAATAATTTCCCGCAGATTATTTTTTCATTACATCGATATCACCACCCGAAGTATGAGCGTAAAATTTGTTCCCGCCATTGTTGAGGTCTGCAATTATTTTATGCCCGGATAGCTTAGTAGCATTATTCATAGTTAAACTGCAGCTAACATCTCCGCCCGAAGTGGATATTTCCATAGAAGCATTAAAGTCTGCAGGTAATTTTGCTGAAATATCTCCACCAGAAGTTGAAAGATCTATACCCATATTTTCACCAGAGTAATCAAGATCAATATCTCCACCAGACGTATGAGCAGTTACCGGTGTATTTCTGCAATTTAAACTAATATCTCCACCGGAGGTCGCAGCATCAAGACTTCCAAGAAAATCTTTACATTCTATATCCCCACCTGAAGTTTTTAACTGGTGTTCACCTTCTACTCCGGCTAATTTAATATCACCGCCTGAAGTATGCAGCATTGTATTAAATTTTTCAGGAACCTTAACCTCAATTCTAAGCGAAGCTCCGCCAAACCAGTTTGAAAATGTTCCTTTCGACTCCGTGACTAATTCTACATAAGAATCGTCGCTGTCAAAATTGAACTCAAATCTGTCTTTGGCTTTTTCGTTCCCAAATATTTTAAAATAAACTTCGGCTTTGTCCCAGGTGGTAACAATAATATCACCGGATTGTCCTCTTACACGCAAATCTTCTCCTTCACTGATAGGAAAGCTTCTTTCCATAATCAGGTCAAGATCATTACTCGAGTTATTGAAATGTAAGCTGCAGGCGGTAAGGAAGTTTGAAATAATAACAGATACAACAACGGCACTCAGCAAAAATGGTCTTTTCATAATAATTCCTCTTAATTGATGTTATTTAGACCCGGATAAAATTAAAATGGTTACTTTATAACATGCTAAAATTAATTCTATCTCTGACTAATTAACATAAATTTATGATGTACTATAATTTATGTGGCGCGAATTACCGAAAATCCAGTTTGAAAGGCGAACAGGAAATAATTTTATCAAGATTTCCTTATAGTAACTATTGATTTGTACTATTCTTCATTTTTTCAAAAAATATTTAAGTAAATATGCTTTTAAGCAAGAATCTCATTAACTTTTTCAGTGTGTTTTGTAAAACTCAACCTGATCTAATAAAAAGTCATGTTAAATGAACGAACAAAAATTCATACCGTTATCTGATTACAAAGAATATCCTCCCGAAGAGATGGTAAAACGATCTAAAGAATTCTATGAAAATATAAAACGAAGAAGGACAGTCAGACATTTTTCCGATAAACCTGTGCCTGAAGAAGTGATAGAAAACTGTTTACTGGCTGCAGGCACGTCACCGAGTGGTGCTAATTTACAGCCATGGCATTTTGTTGTTGTAAAAGATGAAAAAATTAAGAAAGAAATAAGACTCGGCGCTGAAAAAGAAGAAAATGAGTTTTACTCAAAAAGAGCTCCAAAAGAATGGCTGGATGCTCTCAAACCGTTGGGGACGAATGAATTAAAACCATTCCTGGAAAAAGCGCCATGCCTGATTGCAGTATTTTCAAAAAGTTATGATGTTTTGCCAAATGGGGAAAAAGTTAAGCAATATTATCCATTGGAATCGGTTGGCATAGCCTGTGGAATTTTAATTACAGCTATTCATAATGTGGGTTTAGTATCACTTACACATACTCCAAGCCCAATGAACTTTTTAAATAAAATTCTTGGCAGACCATCAAACGAAAGACCGTTTCTGTTGTTAGTTGTCGGTCATCCTTCAAAAAATGCAAATGTACCTGATATCAAAAAGAAAAGCCTTGAAGAAATCGCAAGTTTCCTATGAAATACAAATTAATTGAGTAAGAGAAAGAAATTGATTCTTCCTCTTACTTTATGTTCCTCCCGGAAGCCTCCCGGGTTAAAACGATTAATTCATTCTCATAGATGCACACTTAAGAACTCATAAATCCATTTTCCCACCAACGTGGATAGTAAAATAGTTCGCATCATTTATAAGATTGAAATCACCTCCTACATCCAGGGAATATTTTTTGTTCACCGGGACTTCGTAACCGGCACCCAGACTAAAAGTAAAATCTGTTGAATTTGCAGAAGCAGAGCCTCCACCAATCGTTGTTCCTCCAAATGTAATGGTTGGAATATCAGTGCTTACGGAGAAAAAATGAAAACCAACAGATGAAGTTCCATAAAAACCTTTACCGGGGGTTAAAAAGTATTTTACTCCAAAAATTATAGGGACTGCAGAATAACCGTAAGAATAATCTCCCAAATCCTTCCCTCCCCAACTAATGTAACCAATTTGTCCGATACCCACCAGGTTATTCCCGAAGCCTATTTCATATGTACCCAGAACTCCGAATCCTGTTCCCGCAACATCTCCGAAAGAGCCAATTGGCAGTGCTACAACAGCGCGGACACCGGCATTCATTTTAGATTGAGCATTTGCAACTGCAAACGAACAAACAAAGAAAAGCAGAATTGAGGTAAATGCTTTCATAAGATTTTATTCCTTTAATTATTAATTATGATTAATTATTTATTTTTTTTATCAATACCGAAAAATTATTTATCAGATTTAAAGAACCACCGAATGTAAATAGATTGGCGTTGTTTCTACAAATCCGGGCGTTATTTACCAAGTAAATCTTTTAAACCACCTAAGTTCAAAAGATCTATTTTTTTGTAAGAAGATGGCACTTCAAAAAGATCATCACTCAGTTCCATTGGAGTGACTTCTTTTACATCATACACACTTGTAACGTTTCTTCTATTATCGTGCTGGGTAACATGCAGCGGAAAATATCCGGCATCCAGCACCTCAGACTGCCAGCTCGGCATTTCCTTCTGTGATTCCATAAAGAACATAAATGCCCCAAGCTCTTTTGTCATCCAGGCTTCTCCTTTCATATCCTTTTGTGTAAACAGGAATTTTTCACATTCATAACCGAGTATGTTTTTTGTTTCACCGGTTTTACTAATGCTGCCGCCTCCGGTACCAGTACTCATAGGCATCATACTTGTTTCCATATACATTTTTTGTTCATCCATTATGACGTACATTTTAAATGCACGACTGTCGAATAATATTGAGCCTCCTTTTTCAGGCATTTCCATTCGGAAACGTTTATCTTTAACAAAGTAGTTAAGAGTCTGTTGTTGTCCATCCTCTTTAAGATCAAAAACAACCTTTCCTTCAAATGATGATTGTGAAAATGCAATTCCGGTTAAAAGTAACAGCGATAAAGTATATATCAATTTTGTTGCTTTCATTTTTATATCCTTTCGGCTTTTTTATTTTATTAAAATCATTTTTCTTGTCTGAGTAAAATTGCCGGCGATCATTTTCGCTATATAAATTCCACTTGGAAAATTATCTCCATTAAAATCTGCTTTGTAGTTACCGGCGGGGTAAATATTATTTGTAAGGGTACTAACTTCATTTCCAAGAATGTCGAAAACTTTAAGTTCAACTAATGATTCCTGCGGAATTGAAAACTCTATTGATGTTGAGGGATTGAATGGATTGGGATAATTTTGTTGCAGAGAATAACCTGTCGGGTTTTGATTTATTTGTTTTACATCTGAAGTTCCGCCAAGACTTAACTGGTCAATAAGAGCATAGCTGCCTATACCGGGGTTGCTACTACTATTGCTTACCATCTCAAACTGAATCCATAGTGAATCTGGCGTACCGGAATTACCTGAGGTTGGATTAAAATTAAATTGAGTATATGTCGAGGCGCCAGAGGTTATATCCAGGCTTCCGCTACCAGCAAGCAAGCCGTCCTTAAAATAAAATGTGTAGACAGATAGAACCACTTCATTATCAACCGGATAAAATTGATAGTAGCCAGTAAGTGACTGAGAATACTCATTTACCGGGAATGTTACTGTTAAAACAGGGAAGATGGGAAAACCATTAAAGTCATCAATTTCAACTTTTGCAGCATATGATCCCATGTGGGCAGTGGCAGATCTTGAAACTGTTATCCAGGACGATGGAAGATTATTTGTAAGCCAGTTTTGTGGTGTATTCACATCAATCCAGTTTTCAAATCCTGCGTTTGGGATATCCTGTGCAAACCGAAGGGATGATGTAAGGAAAATTAAACAAAGAACAAGTTTAAATTTTTTCACTTAATACCTCTTTATATAATTAAAATATTTCAATAATATTTATCTAAATAAGTTTTTCTACTTTATTTTAAATTCTTCTTACTTAATAACTATCATTTTCTTTGTAGAGATAAATTCATCAGTTGCAAGTGTATAGAAGTAAACACCACTTGGTAGAGCCGAAGCACTAAAACCTATACTGTAACTTCCTGCCTGTCTTACAGCATTCACCAATGTTGCAACTTCCTGCCCGAGAATGTTATAAACTTTCAGAGTTATATGAGATTGCTTCGATAGGTTAAATTTTATTGTTGTTGTTGGATTAAAGGGGTTTGGATAGTTTTGGTATAATTTATAATCTTCTGGTATCACCGACGAATACCTGTCTTTTACTTCTGTCACTTCATTTGAAACAAAAATGGAATCGTCTATGGTTCCATCATTCCCATTATCAATTAATATTTTAACTGGTTCTATTTCTAATTTATTCCAAACAGGAACTATTTGATGAGATGAATTATCTGCAATTGAAATATTCCCATGATTGAATTCTTGGGCTTCAGTTGGATTAGCGCTTCTTACCTGCAGATTATAACTTTTAGCAGTTCCAAAATTTTTAAATACTAGTTTGTTTCTATCTAATTCATTTATATGTATAGAATCATCTTTTGATATTTGAAGCTTATCTGCCACAAAAACTTTTTCACTGCTGTCTTCCTCAATTATTGTTTCTAAATTTATTCTTTTGCTAGACTGATCAGTATTTTCAATTCCTAATCCATTTGAGAAATTAAATATGTCTTTTTGGTTTGGTGTTGCATCATGTCTTCTATAATTATAAATAGTAGATTCATCCATGAAGAATATGTAAGACGAAGAATCTGTAAAATTATTTATTTGAACCGAATAATCACCTTGCGGCAAGCGATATCCTATTGGCGGATGAACTGTTCCGGTTTTGGGAATAATAGGCCTTGCATCAGTAAAAGAATTAATAACAAGACTATCTCCATAACCAATTGTCCCTTCAGAATTTTGAATTATAATTTCAGCATTGCTGGTGTTATATATATTTAAATTCAAATCTTGATTTCCAAAATTTTTAGAAGTCACCGGACGTGGAGAAAGAAGACCTGCTTTACTTGGTAAATGTATATTAAATAGATGTTCACCACTTCTTAATCCTAAAAGACAACCGGTTGTTCCAGATCCCCAATATAAACCAGTCAATTCAGTCCATTTATTTGCAGCAGAGTCAATACGAATTCCTTTGTTAGTTGCACCTGGATTATTACTATCGTACACCCTAAGATTAAAAACAGGAGTATCTCCAATCCTTTCTAATTTATAAGGAGTAACTGCATGGCCTCCGGAACCATTATTATTGTAAAATCCCAAAGGCATCGCATCCTTATTGTTTTTCCCGAACATCTCTTTAAGTTCTTGTAATGTTTGTCGTGCATCAACTGTATTCCACCTTTGATCCTCATAACTTTTATAGGGATCTGCAAATTGATGAATGAAATATCGATTAATCACTTTTCTAACATCACCATTTAACGATGCTGAATTTATTGCTTGCAAATCGCCGACATTAGGAAAAACTAAACTCATGTAATTCTCATAATAAAAATATAATAAGCTAGAAACAGCAAATCCTTCGCATGAACCACCCCAACGACCTTTCACACCATTCCATAAAGTAACTGCACGGGAATTATAAGCAGAATCACCTATGTAACAATTAGTAACTCCAAATGCATCTACAAATATAGGCCAATCGGGAAAGTCATCATTAAGTGCAGATATGAAAGGTTCGCGAAGAGGATATTTTTCTCCAGTATTAGGATCAATTCCATCATAATAACCAAATTGTTCCCACCAGGAAAGCGGCCACATACTACTTGAATCATTTCTAAATTTCCAACCGTTTTTTGCAGGTTCAAAAAGTTCAAAATCTCCATTTGCATCAATTCGTGTTAGCTGCCACGGTTTTATATAAACTGATTTTTCATCGTATTGTGTATTATCCTGTGAGTCTTCAATTCTTAATTTTGCTTTAGCAGAAAGTAAATCATCAGGGACATCCCAAATGTATTTACTGGAATCAGCGGGGTAACTATTTTCTATTGTTGTGTAAGAATTCCCATTATCCAGACTATACATAATTTTAATATCCCCGGTTCCAGCATCCCATTTAATTGTATCTTTCTCTCCGGCAATGATTACATCATTCTCAGATGGGCTTGTAATTTGCATAAACGAAAGAGAGATGTCATCGAGATAAAACTCAGTGCCTACATCATTATCTAATAAACCAAATGAGATAATTATTGTGTCGGGATCCTCATCATAAAAATAATTCATTGCTGAAACATGCTCTGTATATTTTGTAGTATCCAAAAAGGAAGTATTAAAAATCAAAAATCCACCAGTACCAACTACAACTCTCTCTCCTTTAGAAAAATCCCATCTGGATAAATATACAGTTGCACTAAATCCACCTCCTTCACCAACCGGCTTATAGATATAATGTATACGCATTTGCCTGGGCCGCCCCGATATTGCAAAACCAATGATATCATTACTAACCCAACCATATGTGGAAACGAACGGATAATGTTCCCCGGGCCCTTTTCCACAAGTATCGTATACACTTGTAATTTTTCCATAAACAGCATAATTACCACTGTAGGCATTAGATGTTTGAAAAACATTTACAGCTCCGGGAGAGCATAAGGGGTTATTACTTGTGTACCAATAATCTGGTTCTCCACCTGACCAATCTTCAAAATCTCCGTTAAGAATCTGTGCAGACAGTGGGAGAGTACTAATCAATATTAATAATGTGAAGAATATAATTTTCATTATTTTTCCTTTTTTGTAAAATCAGGCGTATTTAAAATTCTTTATGTTAAAAAATCCAGCAGTCCGGTAAAAACAAGTGTTATCAAAATTCCAATTATGATTGAAATAATTACTATAAATCTGGTAACCAACCTTTCCTTTTTTTGCATTTGTTCAGTTGTGTTATCCATACTGAAGTATTTCCAATTGGTTACAATTAACTATTATTAAGATTCAATGACTGCTGCAAAGGTAGGATATCGAAATCAGGTGTGCTATCTGATTTGTTTCAACATTTTGCTGTTTTGTTACGAAATGTGAAAAACCTGCTCTGGGATCTATTTTAGCTTTTAAGTTTTGAAGGGAATTCTGAGGGAAGGCAATCAAACTGTTTCGTGAACGCTCTCGTAAATTGAGCCGGACTCGAAAAACCAATTTCATAAGCAATTTGTGTTACTGACAACTTTCCTTCTAAAAGAAGTTTTGCAGCCTGTTTAAGTTTTTTATTTCTAATTAACTCACCGGGTGGTTGCCCGGTTATTGAAATTATTTTCCTGTGAAGTTGTGTACGACTTACAAACAACTCTTTCGCTAATAGTTCAGTGCCAAAATTTGTTTTATCCATGTTTTTTTCAATTAAAGCTAATGCTCTTTCCAAAAATTCATTATCTGCCATATTTAACTTATTTGATCCAACAATTTTATTCAGATCGCTTTCATATTTATCTTTTATTCTTTTTCTTTGTTCAAGAAGATTTCTAATACGTGTAAATAGCTCTTCAGAATTAAATGGCTTTGTAAGATAGTCATCAGCACCTATTCCCAGTCCTTCAATTTTACTTTCAAGAGATGCTTTAGCAGTAAGAAGTATAACAGGAATGTCGCTTGTCTGCCATTCGGATTTGATCCTGCTGCAAAATTCCATCCCATCCATTGAGGGC
>Ga0307445_10000153_pt1 | contig 32888 bp, 27 predicted proteins | sample SalMarSW160330MG_FD_202147 | JGI IMG/M metagenome (GOLD analysis project Ga0307445, IMG submission 202147) | Salt marsh sediment microbial communities from the Plum Island Ecosystem LTER, Massachusetts, United States - SW1603-30 | ecosystem: Environmental > Aquatic > Marine > Intertidal zone >... | reverse complement strand
GTGATTAAACGCAGGGCTTATGGCTATAGAGACCTCGACTATTTTAAGCTCAAAATCTACAATATCCATACCACTAGGTACTCATAATTGCGATGAGCCTAAGGTTTTGGGGTCAAAAACGCTAGTCTAAGATAGATCTTGTGTGGGTGCAATACTCAGTCTAACCCCGTAATGTTGACTTGACATGAGTGGGGTGCTATAAAAGGAATACCCTCAAGGATAGGGTGAAAGTCATGTCTGGAATAACCTATAAAAAAGCTGGAGTCGATATCGATGAAGCGGATGCATTCCTTGCAAAAATAAAACCTCTTCTAAAAAAAACCATCCGTCCGGAAGTATTGGGGGATATCGGGGGATTTAGCGGATTATTCAAGCCCCGGATCAAAACGATGAAAGACCCGGTCTTAGTCTCATCCACGGATGGAGTCGGCACAAAATTATTGATCGCAGATATGATGGGCAAATACGATACCCTAGGCCTCGATCTTGTAGCCATGTGTGTGGACGATGTGGTTGTCGTAGGAGCTGAACCTCTGTTTTTTCTGGATTATATCGCCTGCGGGAAATTGGACAAGGAAAAACTCTATAACTTGATGTTGGGCATTACCGAAGGCTGCCAAATTGCCGGCTGTGCTTTGATTGGTGGGGAGACGGCAGAGCTTCCTGGAATGTATGCCAAGGATAAATTCGACCTGGCCGGGTTTTGTGTCGGCTTGGTAAACCGTGAGAAAATCATCGATGGGCGCCGATGCCGGGTTGGAGACCGATTGATAGGATTGGCTTCGAGCGGGCTCCATTCCAACGGGTATTCGCTGGTTCGGAAGCTTTTCCCTCCCGAGGAGATCAAAGGAGAACTGGGAAAAGAATTGATCAGACCGACAAGGATATACGCAAAGACTATCCTTTCTCTTCTGAAAAAGGTGAATATCAAGTCCATGTCCCATATCACGGGTGGTGGTTTCTATGATAACATCCCGAGAGCGCTTCCCGAAGGAATAAAAGCCCGAATAGTCAAGGATTCATGGCCCATTCCCCCGGTTTTCAAGAAAATCCAACGACGCGGCAACATAGAGGAGACCGAGATGTTCCGTGCGTTTAACATGGGGGTGGGCATGGTGCTGGTCCTCAGTCCCAAAAGTGTTGGCCGAACCTTAACCTTGTTGTCCGGGCTCGGACAGAAGGCGTGGGAAATCGGTGAATTAGTCGAGGGAACCCACACAGTCGAGATTATCTGAATAATTTAAATAGTCTTTCTTCGAAGAATTTAATTCTGGTTTTTCAGGAAGTTTTCCCACTGGAATAAGTCTTTTTTCCATTCATACTTCTGAAGAGCTTCGCCTGTCTGTGGGGAAAGCGGTTTGAGGAATGATCCTAGAGACTCCACCTTCTCTTTTCCGATTTCGACCAAAGACACTATCCGGACCGAAACATCCGTTTTGCTGAATCGATCCTGATATTGAGGGCGAAACAAAAAATCATTCATCCTGGGATTGGGATTCAGAAATTCTACAGGCTCTCGGCCGAGGCTACGAAAGGCATTTTTCCAGAGATCTAGGGAAAACCCATAATGTGTGCAATTGAGGCTCACGAGCAAATTGGCGCTGCGGTCTTTGATTTTCTGGAGGGCTTCATCCACATAGGCAAAAATCAGCATTTCAGTCTCGTCTCCCTTGTAGTTCGTCTCGATGAGTTGTGCCAGTTCTGGGCAGGCTTGATACACGATCCTCTCGGGGAGAAATCCCTTTTTTTGAAGTTGATCCCTATGCGTGTTTTGGGCGACGGTCGTTTGAGTAGCAAACATGATGATTCTAGAATCCGGATGGGCCCTGAGCGCTTCGGAGGCCAAATTCACTCCTGTTTCGATAATTCCCTTCACAGGTGTTTTTGTCAGTTTTGAAAAATTTGTATCCTCATAGATAGCAGAGAGGGTATTGCACCCGACGAGGATCAAATCTGGAGAGAAGGAGGCTTCCAGACTCTTCAAGGCACTATCGAATATTAACACCTTTTCTCGATGGCTTCCAAGCGTGTTGTAACCGCCTTGGTTCGAAAATAATGCGTTGTAATAGATAAAATTTATTTTCTTGAAACTTTTCCAATTTGTCGATCTTTCCACGGCATCGGCCAGGATAGAAAGCCCACCTAAGCCAGAATCTGTGATAGCTATCGTGACTTCATTTTTGCTGAAAAAGCTTTGGAGGCTGTTTTCCCGGGCGAACGTCGGATTCTCTGCACAGGAAACAGAGAGCAGGATTATCAGGGAAAAAGAGAGAGGGATTTGGAGACCGTTCTTCATTTGAGCCCGCTTATCTTAACCTTGTTTTTTGACGTAGATGAATCAGGAATATAGCACTCCTCCCCCTTTTAGTCAATTTTTTTTGAGGACCTCCCCCCCCCTATAATTTTGACAATTGGGAGGGGCTCTGGTAATCTTAAAATGCCACAGGAGTTTATATGTCAAAAAAAGCAGTTGTAAATCTATATAAAGAACAACGGGTTGGAGTGTTTGTGGATGTTCAAAATTTGTACTACTCAGCCCGAAATGTCTACAAATCTAAAGTCGACTTCCGGGCTATTCTCAAGGAAGCCATTAAAGGGAGAAACCTCATTCGGGCTATTGCCTATGTTATTCGGGCCGATGTCAAGGATGAAGTGAATTTTTTCGATGCATTAAAAAACTTGGGATATGAAGTCAAACAAAAGGACCTGCAGATTTTTTATGGAGGAGCAAAAAAGGGAGACTGGGACATCGGGATCGCCATGGATCTGATCGAGTTGGCCCCCAAGCTCGATACCGTCGTTTTGGTAAGCGGAGATGGAGATTTTATCCCTCTTGTCAGGCATTTGAAACATGCTCTCGGTTGTTATGTGGAGGTGATGGCCTTCGGGAAATCCAGCTCCCAAAAGCTAATAGAAGATGCGGACAATTATTTAGATCTTGATTCGGACCCACAAAAGTTTTTGATGCAAACCGGGAAATAGCGGTTTTCCCCCGATCAATCCTGAAGATATTGCTTATCATTTGCCTCATTTTGCTTTAAAATAAGAAGGTAAGACGATGAAAACCCCATGCTTGTTCGTTTGTATCCTATTGCTTAGTTTTTCTGTATTTTCTCAAGAAATCCAAGAAGAATCCTTTGTCGTAAACATAGAGGTTCCTGTCAGGGTTTTTAAAGGAGATACATTCGTTGGAGATCTCAACATCGATGATTTTGAAGTTCTTGAGGACGGAATCCCTCAAAAGATCGAAGCCGTCTATCTGATTAATAAAAGAAACGTCGAGCGGAGTGAAGAGAAGAGGAGATTTACACCTGAAACCCGCCGGAATTTTTATCTTTTTTTCGAGATCACAGAATTCGATCCAAGGATTGAGCAAGCCATAGATTATTTTATTCAAAACGTTATTGTTCCCAGTGACAATCTGGTGATCGTGACGCCGATGAAAACCTACAGGATGAAGAGCAAGACTTTCGAGATCATGCCAAAAAACAAAGTGATCAAGCAACTTGTCGAAATCATCCGGAAAGATACCTTGGTAGGCAGTTCAGAGTACAAATCGATCATCGATGATATTGCCGCCGTTGCAAGTTCCTTATCTGCTGCCCTCAATCCCACAACAGGTGGGGAATCAGAAATTACGGCTCTCGATGATTCTGGAAGTGACATAACCAGGGGATTGTCATTGGAGGAGCAAATAGAAATGTACTCGGTCCTTCTTTCCAAACTCGATTCCATTAGAACAGTTGACCAAAAAAAGCTCTTGAGCTTTACTGAATATCTTAAAGACAGCGTTGGACAGAAGTATGTCTTTATGTTCTACCAGAAAGAATTCATTCCCCAGATCGAGCCCAGAATACTGGATCAAACGATATCAATACTAAATGACCGGCCTGACATCGTCCATAAACTGACCGAAATTATGAGTTTTTACAGAAGAGAAGTGACTTTCGATGTGGCTAAAGTCGAACAAGCCTATGCGGACTCATCCATCGCCATCCATTTTTTGTACCTTACAAATCCTCCCAGGGAAAAATATGGAGTCCATTTTGAAGAACACTCCGAAGATATTTTTTCTGCATTCAGACAAATGTCCAATGCGACTGGTGGATTCTCTGAAAGTTCCATGAACCCTGACTTTTTGATGCGCAAAGCTGTGGAGGCATCTGAAAACTATTACCTTCTCTATTATTCTCCTTCTGAATACAAATCGGATGGGAAATTCAAGCAAATCGAAGTCCGAGTGAAAAGGGCTGGGCATCAGGTTTCTTATCGAGCCGGCTATTTTGCCAACTAACCCATCCCTTTCCCCATGCAACGATAGCTTCCTTTTCTCAGTTTAAATATCGGATGTGAAACACTGGGGAGGTCAGGTATCATGACTGAAGGAAAGCGCAAAACTTGCTTGATGACAGCTTTGGTAATTATGATTCTTCAAAATCCCCTATCCGTTCCGCTGGAGATCTCAGAGTTTTATGAAGATTACAATTTTGTGACTTCGTTCAGCACTCCCTCGGAAAGAGACACTCTTATAGATTGTTTTTCTCAAGAAGCCTTGCCGGAAGATATCCGGACCGATCGGATGAATCGGGTTTTCCGTCTTATGAAAAAGCTGTATTCCCAGATCGCAAGAATAGATCCCAGAATGGTGCAACATCTCGGCTCCCGGAAGCCTTACATCAAGTATTTTTTCAATGCAGAGCTCCTGGATATCAAAAAGATCGACAGGTCGAATAAAAAAGCTGTGGTAGAAATCTTGGCTTATTCGATTGAACCCGAGTTTGTCAACAAATACATCGGGCAGTACGAAACAAATCAGGACGATGAAGAAAGAGTCCCCTCGGATGAAGAACGGATTGCATCAATGAAAAACCGGATCATTCCCAGAACCGAATTCCATATATGGCTCTATCAGAATGGAGGCTGGATGAGAGCCGAACACAAAAACGTTTATATCAAACAATAAACGTTATTACTTCCCTCCGACGGCCAATTCCGACACTTTGAAAGACGGGCTGTTCAGATTCCCCCGCATATCCAAATCGTCCGCAACCAGTACGATATTTTTCAGGATTTCCGCCGTGTTTCCGCCGAGAGTGACGCCATCCACGGGAAAGGCGATTTCGCCGTTCTTGATCCAGAATCCCGAAGCGCCGACAGAGTAGTTTCCGGTAGGGATGTCTGTTCCGATCCCTCTCAGGCCTGTGACGTAAAACCCATCTACGATTCCTTCTATGATTTTTTCACGGCTGATGTTCCCGTTTTTGACAATGACGTTCAAAAAGTTTCCGAAGGGAGAGCTTTTGTATCCCCCTCGCTGAGTGATGGTGTTGACATTAACCCCGGCTTTACGTGCGGTGATCGAATCATAAATGAACATTTTGAGGATGCCGTTTGCAACGAGCGTGTTTTCTTTTGTTATCTTCCCTTCTCCGTCGAACGGTACGGATCCCATATGGCGTGGAATGGTAGGATTATCTGCGATGGTGATCAGTTCTGAGGCCACCGGTTTGCCGAGATAATCGGTAAGAAATGTCGTTTTTTTGAACACGCTGTCCCCATCCATGGCAAACAGGAGTCCATACCAGAATGCACCCGCTGCATAACGGTCGACAACGACAGGCACTTTTGTTGTTGCGACCGGCTTTGCTCCCAGTTTTTCCACTGTCCGTCTTCCTGCCTTTTTTGCTACAGACTCGATGTTTTCAAGATCTTTGAAGTGCCTTTTGGTACTGCTCCACCCACTCGATTGCATGTTATTGCCTTCCCCTGCGATCACCGACACCCCGAATCCCACAGAAGTCGTTTTACAGCTTCGGGAAATTCCTTTTGAGTTGACGATGATGGTTTCGGATTCCCCGTCGCTGAAACTGGCTCCGTACGATTTGGTAATCCTTTTATCATAGGCCAAGGCACTCTTTTCCACCTTTTTAGCAGTATCGATTTTTTTGCTGTTTTCGATTTCAAAGATGGAAGGATCCCACAGATCCATGTCCCACTGTTTTTCTTCCTGTCCGTAATCGGGCAGCCCATTCCATGATTTGGGATCGGCCACCTCCGCAAGTTGGATCGTTCTTTTGGTGAACTCCCTTAAAGATTCAGAAGACAGGTCGGATGTGTAGGAGAAACCGAATTTATTGTCTTTATAAACCGTGAGACCGATCCCCTTTGTTGCGGATTGTTTAACGGTTTCCACATCCCCATTTCGGACCTCGAGATTGAATTCGCGGCTGCTTTCTAGATAGGCTTCCGCTTCATCCACACCCAATGTCAAGGCTTCCTTGACAACCTTTTCGGCGATGTCTTTATGACTCATTCTTTTCTCCTATTATCCTTGGACTTTTGCCCCACCGATGGTGATTTTGGCAACCTTCAAAGTGGGATTTCCATCCGAGACGGGTTTTCCCTGCCCGTCCTTCCCACATGTTCCACCACCCCAAATTTCGAGATCCGGGGCAACCATGGTGATGTTCATCAGGACGTCCGGCCCGTTCCCCATCAACTGGATACCTTTGAGAGGGGTGGTGATTTTGCCGCTATCGATCATGTAGCCCTCTGGGACGCTGAAAACGAACCTTCCTGTGGTCGGGGATACATTTCCTCCCCCGATTTTTGCGATATAAATACCTTTTTTGACAGATCTGAGGATGTCTTCAGGATCGTCCTTGCCTGCCATCAGATAGGTGTTAGTCATGCGGGGAATGGGATAATGCTGGTAAGATTCCCGGCGTCCGTTACCTGTGGATTGCGTACCCATCAGCTTGGCGTTGAGATTGTCATAGAGAAAACCCGTGCAAAGGCCATTTTCGATCAAGATGTTTTTCTGCCCGGGTGTTCCCTCATCGTCCACATTGATGCTTCCTCGGGCACCGGGAACGGTCCCGTCATCGGCAAGAGAAACCATCTTGGTGGCGATCGTTTTTCCTTTTTTGTCCCAGAAACAGGTGGTCTTCTTCCGGGCGCCGTCTCCTTCCAGGCTGTGTCCGATTGCCTCGTGGAAAAAGGTTCCACAATCTCCCTTAGCTAGAACGATGGGGTACTCGCCAGCCGGTGCATCTTCAGCGGGGAGCATGGCCATGGTAACCCGTCCCGCTTCTTTGGCAATCTCTTCTGCGATTTGGAGGTCGTAGTGTTCGTAACCCAGAGTTCCGCCTTTGTAGGCATATCCTCTGCTTCTTCTCCCGTTTTCCAGAGCGCTTGCGCTTACGCTCAATCGAGAAATCGTTTGATGATCGGTGACAAAAATGCCTTCACTGTTAGCGATGATGATTTTTTTATTGATATCGCCGAAACCGACGCCCACTTGGTTGATCCTCTTGTCATATTCCCGGGCGACTGAATTGGCTTTCCAGAGAAGTTTGGCCTTATCCTGGGGGATAATGCTATCCGGTGAAGTTTTGACAAGGTAATAATTAGGGATGTCTCTTTCTTTTAGGCTGATGGATTGCTCCTTCCTATTTCCTGATGCGATAAGGCCTGCAATCCGTGCTGTTTCCTCAAGTTTTTCCGGACTCAGGTCATCCGTATGAGCATAGCCCGTTTTTTCTCCCTGCAGAACGCGGATACCCACTCCCATATCGACACCGCGTGTGGCAGCTCGGATTTTGTTCTCATCCAAACCGATGCTGTTAGAGACATTGTATTCCACATAGACCTCGGCGAATTCTCCTCCGTTTTGCAAAGCGATGGCGAGGAGTTTGTCAAGAGTTTCTTTATCCAGATCGATCGGCAGATTCGAAGTTAGATCAGGGGGAGGAAGGGAATAGGAGAATAGCTTCCAGAGCGGAACCGTAGCAAGAAAGGTTCCCCCTGCCATGCTTTTTTTGATAAATTCCCTGCGTTTGATAGGTCTAAAATAGGCTTTCATCACACCTCCTTTTTTTGTGGTGATGGGAATATCTGCTGATACCTCAACCATTATAAAAAATAAAAACGGCTTTGTCACTCTATGACATCATTAACCATTTTGGCCCTGTATTAGCAGATTCCATATAAACAGCATCATGAGTTTATTCGGGTTTTTATTGTTTTGCATGACATAAAAAAAAGGCAAAAAAGAAAAGCTGTGGGTATTTTTCATTTGAAGGTTCGAGCTCTTTTTGCTGCTTGATTCGCATTTATCAGCCCGAATCCGGATTCAGGATTGGGCTTAGTGTATCCCAATTTCTTGTTGGATGATGTCTCCCTGAGGATGCTGCGGATAGCTTCGACAATAGATCTTCTCACCCCTGTGTAAGTTTTTTTTACAAGGTTGATTCTTTCATTTTTTCTTGTCGCGTACTATAATTCTTTTTAGACTGAAAAAAGACAAGAGGCAGAAATGAAAATTAGGATCAAATTTGTAAACAAAGCAAAAACTCTTCTCTTCGGATTCGTATCTATCATTTTATTGATGCAGCCAGCCCTTGCCGAAAAATACCAGGTGTCCCTATTCGTGGGAATGAACCATGTTCTCCAGTATGGCTCTGAAGGAGACTATATCCTCGGCGAAAATGATTTTCCGGTGACCCCTGCTCATACTCCCCCCAATTTTGGCGCCGCATTTGCGATCTATTTGAAAGATAATATCGCCCTGGAGCTCGGTTGGCGATACACCCTCTCATCCAAGGTAACGCTTGTGGATCCATCTGATCAAGATGAGGTCGAGATCGATTCCTCCAAACATCATACAATCACTCTTAATTTTATCTATCGATTCCTCAAAGGTAACGTCAAACCTTATCTCATCTTGGGTGGAGGACTGGACAAGATCCTTGCAAAAGACGAATTCTACACCACGAAATATGGATTCGAAGTGGATTTTTTGGCGCCTGAGAAATCCATCGACCCCCTTGCCAATATAGGGGCGGGAATTCAACTTTTGGCCAGCCCTAATTTCGGGATTAGACTTGACCTCAGATACGTGATGATTTTTGCAGAGCCGGATTCTATAAGCAGTCTGAATGGAGTTATCGGAATCACCTATTCCTTCTAGCACAAGCCCCTGCATAATCTTCAGCGACGTTATGTTATTTACCGCTTACAGGCAACTCCTATCCAAAATCGTACGTCATATAATGTAAGCGATTTGTTGAAGGTCGTGACCAGAAATGTGCGATTTTCGTTTTTAATTATGGAGTTAAAGAGTTATACTTGAATGACAAAAAATCCGATCCGATGAAATGTTCTCAATGCGATTTTGACAACACCCAGGCGAGTCGGTTCTGCAGCAACTGCGGAACATCGCTTACTCCCAGTTCTCCTGACCAAGAATCCCCGACAAAAACTCTCCATTCCCCGAGGAAAAGACTGAAAAGAGGACGTGTTTTTGGGGAAAGGTATGAAGTAATCGAGGAACTCGGGGAGGGAGGGATGGGCATTGTGTACAAAGTCTTCGACCGAAAGATCGGTGAAAAAGTGGCCTTGAAAGTGCTCGCACCCGAGATCGCAGGGGATGAAAAAACGATCGAGCGATTCAGGAATGAACTGAAATTAGCTCGAACAGTATCTCATCGGAACGTTTGCCGGATGTATGATCTGAGTGAAGAGGAAAAAACGCCATTCATAACCATGGAATTCGTCCCGGGCGAAAATTTGAAAAGCTTGATAAAACGCGTTGGCCAACTTTCAAAAACCAAAGCCATATCCATTGCCAAGCAGGTTTGCGAAGGCTTGGTTGAAGCCCATAGACTCGGTGTAATCCACAGAGATCTCAAACCCCAGAATATCATGGTAGACAGCGATGGAAATGCGAGGATCATGGATTTCGGCATAGCCCGATCCATCCGCACCAAAAGCATTACAGAAACAGGGATGATCATCGGAACACCCGAATACATGTCTCCAGAACAGGTGGAAGGTGTCGATGTTGACCATCGGTCCGATATATACTCTCTGGGTGTTATCCTTTTCGAGATGCTTACAGGAAGAGTCCCCTTTCAGGGCGAAACTCCTTTGAGCGTGATTTTGAAACATAGGACCGAACAGCCTCCGAATCCGAGGAAAATCGACGATCAAATTCCAATCGAAATTAGCCAGATGATCCTCAAGTGCATGGAGAAGGATAAAAACAAGAGATATCCAACGGCTGAGGCACTCCTTGCAACTATTGTCGATATCGAGAAGAGCTTTACTACGACCAGAACCCTTAGAATCGGGAGAAAAAAAGAAGGGGCTGGAAAATTCAAGGGTAACAAGATTCCTCTGATCGCGATTTTGGCTTTTTTGGTGGTTGCCCTGGTGATCATTGGGCTGTTTTATTATCCTGGTCTGTTCAAAGGGGGACAACAAAGACTGGATTCCATTGCTGTCCTTCCTCTGAAAAATTTATCCGGAATTTCGACTCAGGAATACCTGTCCGATGGAATGACAGAGGCCTTGATTTCAAACCTGGCTCAGATAGAGGCATTGGAGCGAGTGATCTCGAGCACTTCGGTCATGCAATACAAAGAGACGACAAAATCTTTGCCGGTGATTGCCAGAGAACTGGGTGTCGATGCGGTCGTGGAGGGTTCGGTCATGGTTTCTGGGCAAAGAGTCCGAGTGAATGTGCAGCTGATAGAAGCGAGGACGGACCGCAATATTTGGTCCAATAGCTACGATAGGGACCTCCGAGACATCCTTGCGTTACAGAGTGAGCTTGCGCGGGCTATTGCTCGTGAGATCAAGATCATCGTGACTCCGGCCGAACAGGCCCGTCTGTCTCTAACACGCCCGGTCAATCCGGAGGCTTATCAGCTTGTTTTAAGAGCCCGTTCTTTGTGGAACAAGAGATCGGAAGAGGACCTGATGAGGGCAAAAGAACTTTTTGAGCAGGCCATCGAAACGGATCCGACCTATGCTCTGGCCCATTCAGGATTGGCCGATGCTTACAATATGCTGGCAAGTTATTATTTTATCCAGCCCTCAGAAGCATATCCCAAGGCCCGGGAAGAAGCCCTCCTGGCCCTAGAATTGGATGAGAACCTTGCCGAAGCTTACGCATCCGGTGCCTGGGTGAAATATAGATTCGAAGGTGATTGGTTCGGGGCGGAGACCGATTACAATTGGGCGATCGGTCTCAATCCCAGTTATGCTACAGCCCATCACTGGTATGGATCTTTGTTGAGAGATATGGGGCGTTTCGATGAAGCGCTGAACGAACTGAATAAAGCGCGAGAACTGAATCCCTTTTCCCCGCCCGTGACCACTAGCATCGGTTATTTGTTTTATTTTGCCCGTCAGTATGATCTTGCCATTGCAGAAGGAAAAAAAGCTCTGCAATTGGATCCAGATTTCCATTGGGCTCATGATGTCATCGCTCTGGCTTATCTTCAAAAAGGAGAATTCAAGGAGGCTATTGCGTCGTTCCAAAAGGCGGTTGCCCTTTCTGAATTCAGCGTCGATTACAAATGTCACTTGGCTCAAGCCTATGCCCTGGCGGGTATGACTGAGGACGCCCAGAATATGCTCGAGGGGTTGCTTCAAGAACAGGAAACGAATCATGTGCCCTTGCACGAGATCTCGATGTTGTTCTATGCCCTGGGCCAGAAAGATCAAGCCCTTGAGTTCCTCGATCGGGCTTCGGATGAACAATCCTTTATCGTCAATCCTTCTATTAAAGATCCTCGCTGGGACGGCTTCCGTATGGATCCTTTGTACACAGAGTCATTAGAAAAGATCGGTTTGGAAGATTAGCTTCAATCATGCTGAGCAGTATCCTTTTTTTGATTGCCTCTTTCGGGGCTGCTGTCGCAGCCACGATTGCCGGATTCGGGAGCTCGATCCTGTTGATCCCGGTGGCCATCCTTTTTATGGATATCAAGACAGCCGTTTTTGTGGTCGCGGTGTTCCATCTTTTCAACAATCTGTTCAAAATCCGGCTGTTCTGGAAAAGCATAGATTTCAAGATTTTTTTGCTCTTCGGGATCCCGAGTATTCTGATGGCCTTCACAGGGGCTATGCTTATATCCCGCATTCCCCTGGATGTCATCAAGAACATTTTGGCTGCTTTTTTGATCATTTATGCCATCTATTCCTTCATCAAACCGGAATTTGGTCTGAAAAAATCCAAGCCCACAGCAATTATCGGAGGCACCCTTTCTGGATTCCTTGCAGGATTGATCGGATTGGGAGGGGCCATCAGGGGGGCCTTTTTGACAGCTTTCAACTTGCCCAAGGAGATCTATGTGGCGACTTCTGCCATGATCGCGGTCGTGATCGACACAACCAGAGTTCCCACATATTTGATCACCAAGACCGTCCAGGACAATTCTTACTATGTTCTTTTGCCATTTCTCTGTGTGACGGCCTATTTCGGCGTCAGAACCGGCAAGGTTTTCTTGCAGAGAATAAAACAGGATACATTCCGGAGGATCGTAAGCCTTGCCCTTTTCGCTGCCGGTGTTGAGATCCTTTTTTAAAGAAGATGAATACGGATAAGAAAAAAATCTCCAAGGAGCGGTTGGCAAACCTGCGCGCTTTGGCCAATCAGATGAACAAGCAAAATTCCAGTTCCATTCCGGTGACCCGGGCATTGTTGGATTGCTTCGATGTCGTGATCACGCCAGAAGAGAATGAGTTTCTGCTGAAAATAGGCAGAAACCCGTTGAATTATCAACAAGTATCGGCTTTCTCCAAACTTCCTGAGGAATCCTTCCGTCCCTTCCTGAGGACACTGTGCGAAAAAGGCCTGATCTGGACGCAATACGCCGAAGAAGAGGAAGAGCTCTTTGTTTTATCTCCGATCCTGCTGGGATGGTTCGAGATTTTCCTTTCCGATGGGAGGGATACACCCCAAAAAAGAGAATTCGCCCATCGTGTGGACGATCTTTTCAATTCATGGGGGAAATTCAATGTTTTTCCCTTCCGGAGTCTGTGGAATTACCAAACTCAGAAAAAATCACGATCCCACAGAAGGGTGGTCATACCTCAGGAGACATCAGACAAGGTCGAGACGGTCCAGGTCGATGTGCACCAACAGATAATAATTCCTGAAACCAAGATTTATCCGACCCAAAGCGTATATGAACTCATCGAAAATTACGGGGACAAAAACCAGATCGCTGTTGTGCACTGTTTTTGCCGGCAGTGGCGGAAATTTTTGGGGGAGTCCTGCCGTTTCAAGCACAACGACGAATCTTGTATCGTTCTCGGAACGCTCACAAAGTACGTGGTCAATTATGGGATCGCCCGTTATATCAGCAAGGAAGAGGCCTTGGATATCATCGACGATGTCCAGAAGAAAGGTGCCATTCACCAGGTCTACCATGAACGGGAGGACCTCGATCTTCCGGAGATTGCCATATGCAATTGCTGTTGGGACTGCTGCGGGGTCATCGGTTCTTACAGCCGAGGATTGATTCCGATGCGTGTCCGATCTTATTATGTGGCACAAATCGCGGATGGATCCTTGTGCACGGGTTGTGGCACATGTATCAAATATTGTCCGGTCAGAGCCATGTCTGTCGTGAATAAAAAATCCCGTATCGATGAGACAAAGTGTATCGGTTGCGGGCAGTGCGAGCTTCAATGTCCTGAAGGTGTGATAACGCTGGCCTATAAAGAACGAGATGTGGTCATTCCTTTAGAGAAAAAGTCCGAAGCCCGCATCAAAACGTAGCGCTATTCGAAAGCTTTAACGGCATTGACGAGAAAAGTCCTTAGCGGCTCGGCACTGGCCGAATGTCCGGCCCTCTCCACGATGATGAGTTTGGACTTGGGCAATTTTTTGTGCAGTTTAAAGGCTGTGATCGGGGGGCAGATCACATCATACCGGCCGTTGACGATCGTCATGGGGATATCTTTCAGTTTATCGGCATTGTTCAGCAACTGCCCTTCTTCCAGAAAACAATCGTTCGCCATATAGTAGTTTTCGAGAACGGCAAAATCGTAAGGATTCCATTCTCTGAAGATGTCATCAACTGAATTATCTGGAATCTGAAGGAATGCCATTTTGATCTCGTATTTGCCCCATGCCAAGGCGTATTTCTCTCTTGTGGCGGGATCTGAACTTCGGATTTTTTCCAACAGCTGTGCCGGGTAATTCTTCTTTTCGGGATTATCGATGTGTTCGAGGAGCATTTCATAATTTTCCGGGAAATATTGAGCCGTGTCCCCGTGATAGAAATGATCGATTTCCGCTTTAGTAGCAGTGAACACGCCTCGCAAGACAATCCCGGATACATTTTGGGGATATGTTTCCGCGTAGGCGAGTGCCAGTGTGGATCCCCAGGATCCGCCAAACAAGAGCACCTTGCCGAGACCGAGGTGAGTCCGTAGTTTTTCGATGTCTTCGACCAAATGCTGAATCGTATTTTCTTCGATCTCTGCATAGGGTTTACTCTGGCCGGCGCCTCTCTGGTCATGGAGCACGATATGAAATTTATCGGGATTAAAAAAGCGGAACATATCCGGAGAACATCCTCCACCCGGTCCACCATGGAGCACCATTGCAGGCTTTCCTTTTGGATTTCCTCCCAATTGATAAAAGATTTTATGAAGCGGTGAAACTTGGAGGTAATCGGTTTTGTATGGTTTCAGAGGAGGCCAGAATTTCGCCCCAGACTCACAGTAGGGGCCACTCAAGAGACAGACAAGGGGGATAATGATTATCAAAAATTTTTTTCTTCCCATGTTTTCCCTCCATAACATATGATATCTTATTGTTCGTCATTTTTACAATTAATCTATAGGGACAGTAAGCATCCTAATCCCGTGATAAAGTGCGCTTTTGGGGATGGTCAAACATCAATTACAGTAGAAAATATTGTAAGACTTCTTTCACATCTTAAAGACTCTGGGAATTTTGTTAGGGTTGGGAAACTTTTAGCTAGCTGCTAGCTGACGCTCAAAAAGGGGAATAGGAACTATTTCTATGATTTCAATTTTTTTCTTTTTAATCATTATTTGCCTTGTGATATAAGTCAGAATATAGTTAGCGAAAGGTTCATCAAATGGAAAATAAACATCTATGTCATTTATTGCCGACGAAGGAGGGCAGTTGGAGGCCACAGATACCTTGAAAACTAGCGAGAGTTCCCAAACCGATGCCTTTGTTTTCCATATGTTCGATAAAAATGGCGAATTTTTGGGAAAAATCCCTCTCACCCATTTTGCAGACAAAGTGAAAATAGCCGGCGACCGGCTCTACATCCTCGAAAAAGACAACGAGATGTGCGTGTACGAATACCGCATTGTAGAAGTCAGACTGAATTAATCCCAAGAGAATCAATTCCGCTGGTTCTCAAAACGATCCTCCGAAAGTTGAGACCAGTTCAGCTTGAAAAAGACACCAAGATTTTGTTATAGTATATAAACTTTTAAATTTTACTATTATTATAGGAATTCTAATTTTTAATGATTTAAACGACTAGCCATAATGAACTCATTCGCACTTACTATTTCGAGATGAACAAAAAGAAAGCGAGATCAATATTTCAGCATTTTTTGTGGATTTTTCCCGTTTGCTTAATGTCCTTATCTTTGATAGCACAGCAGGAATTCGATATTTCCGATTCCCCAGGGGATTTGAGCGCCGCTCACCAAGCTTCCCCGGGAATAAAAAATTGCAGCAAGTGCCATAATGAAGACCTGGAGGCTGAGCCTTCGAGATGTCTCGCTTGTCACAGCGAGATAGCCCTGCGCATATCTGAGGAGCGAGGATATCACAGGGACAAGAGCGAAGACTGCGCGGTCTGCCATGCAGAACATCAAGGAGTTGATGTCCCGCTCGTTCCTCTCGATCCAGAAGATTTCGATCATGAGGAGACCGGCGCTGTTCTCAAGGGGATCCATCTGGAAGTGAAAGACTGCCACCAATGCCATCGAAGGGACAACACACTCCCGAGGACAAAAACAAGTTCTTATCTTTTCAAAGATACCGGTTGCCTTGTCTGCCACACCTCTCCCCATCCCGGCCATCAAGAAAAATGCCTCTCTTGCCACAGCCAGAAAAACTGGGAAGTGGATATTTGGATTCCTGGAGAAATTCGTTGAAAGGCCGCCGAGGACTGGGGCTTATATTCCTTTTTATAATTCTCATTGCTCCCCTCTTTGCCGATGAACCTGAAAAGGAGTTTTATTTCCGTGGAGGATTTTATCTGGACTGGTATGGGGCAGCCTACCCAGACAGCGATTTTTACCATCAACTCAGTTCTCGTCTCAAGGTCGAGCTTTTCAACCGCCGTGGCCAGGGATGGAATCTCCTGATCGACACGCGCAACCGCACCCGCTTGAGCGAGGAAGCCAGCAATCATCTTATCCTTTATGACGCCCGCATAAATTTCGAAAGATCGAATAGTCCCTGGTATCTTTCTTTGGGGCAGATGAACCTGTACGACACAGCGGGGATCGGTCAACTATTGGGAGGTTTGGTCGGATTCAAACCAAAGCCCGGACTTTTGTTGGGTGGTTACGCCGGCCTTGAATCCAGTGTTTATATCAGCAGGACAGATGGAGACTACAAGAAATTCGGCGTTTTCGCCCGTTATCTCGGGAATCGGGGGAAACGATTCTCTCTCAGCTACAATCTGGTCCGGTATGCTGGAGAAACAGAACGGAAATATGCTCACTTCGGGAGTCTCTTTCCTGTAAATAAGCAGCTTGTTTTTTACGGAAACATGGAATATGAGCTGGCGTCCAATGTGCAAGCAGGGGATCGCCTATCGCGGATCTTTCTGAACGTTCGTTATGAACCTATCCAGCTGATCGATGTGACGGCCCATTACAGTTCAGGAAGAGGATTGGACTATCACGGTTTTGTGATCGAAGCCTCGAAAAATCCCACCTTGAATGACAGTACGCTGGAACATTATTATTACACACGGCAGTACGGGCTCCGGTTCAGTTTAAATCCGATTCAAGGAATTCGGTTGTTTGTTGCCCGTCAGGAAAGCGAGCAAAAAGACGAAAACATCCTTAACCACACGTGGCGTTTCGGATTTTCGGCGCTGAACATAGCCAAAACGGGTTTCACAGTATACGGAAACTATTCGGTCAATCGGGGAGAGATATCCGAGTCTGATTCTTATTATATTTCTTTTGCCAAAGATTTTGGGAGGATTTCCTGGAGTGTGAGCTTTTCCAACACGTTTAACGGCATACGATTTTCACCCGGTATCGAGGTGCCCCAAATTATCCATATGGATGATTACAAAACTATCGCTTCAGATTTTTTTATTCCGTTCAGCCGCGCGATTGCCCTATCGCTGCAATACGAGTATTTTATCCAGGAAAAGTCAAACCAGCATCTCTTTTTTATCAGGTTAATACTACGAAAATGAAAAGCCAAAAAATATTGTTTGCGATCGTTGCTCTTGCCGTTTTGTGGGTTTTCGGACAGTTATATGGGATCAGTAAAAAACAGGAAGATCCCCAGCAGTGGACCGTGGAAAGCCACGACAATAGCAACTTCCCGCTTGTCGGGAAACACCGGGTGACTTCCTGCCGGGAATGCCATCTGGGTCTAATTTTCGAAGGAACGCCAAGAGAATGCGAGGCCTGCCACTGGGAACGCCGCCAGGATGACCGCCATCAGTTGAGACTGGGAATCCATTGCGGCGATTGCCACACTCCTTATTCCTGGAAGAATGTATCTCCTAACAAGTGGAATCATCTTTCGGCTACAGGTTATTCGCTGGAAGGTGTCCACAGGACTTTGGATTGTGTGGATTGCCATGGAGAAGACAGCTTTGATCGTTCGAGGTTGAGCTGTTTTGATTGCCATGAAGAAGATTTCAAAGAAGCCGAAGAGCCTGATCATCAGGCCGCCGGATTTCCCCCTCAGTGTCAGCTTTGCCACTTCAATCAAAATAGTTGGGAAGGAGCTGTTTTTAGCCATGACCGCTTCATATTAAGAGGCGTTCACAAAACGACCGACTGCTCCGACTGTCACGGTAGCGGCATATACGCCGGATTGCCATCAGATTGTGCTTCCTGCCACTTAGATGATTACAACAGTGCCGATGATCCCGATCACAAGGCCTCGAGTTTTCCGACGGACTGTGAAATCTGCCATGGGACGAGTGCCAGCACATGGGAGGACGGCAAATTCTCCCACACGGCGTTTCCGCTGGTGGGACAGCACAAGATTGCCCAGTGTTCCGACTGCCATCCGGACGGTAAATATGCGGGCACATCTTCGGATTGTGTATCCTGCCATCTGGACGATTACAACAACACCGTGGATCCCGATCACCAAACCCTGAATTTTCCGACAGATTGCGTGGCCTGTCACGGCTCGAGCGCCAGTACCTGGGAAGGAGCCAGCTATGTGCACACATCCTATCAACTGGCAGGCCAGCATCTTGTAGCCAAATGTTCCGACTGCCATCCGGACGGCAACTATGCGGGGACGTCCACGGCTTGTATATCCTGCCATCTGGACGATTACAACAACACTGTGGATCCCGACCACCAGGCGTTAAACTTTTCCACTGTCTGCGACACTTGCCATGGGACGAGATTTCTCAGTTGGCAAACCGTTACTTTTGACCACAGCACTTACTGGCCTCTACAGGGAGCACATTCCACTCTGAATTGTTCCAGTTGTCACGCACAGGGTTACGATCTTCCCCAGAACTGTTATGGCTGTCATGCGCAGGATTATAATGATACAACCGATCCCGATCACAGCATAGCGGGCTTCCCCACAGATTGTGAACTTTGTCATTATCCCACCCATTTTTTATGGTCCCAGGCTGTTTTCGATCACCAATTCCCGATAGATTCTGGGAGACATTCAAATGCCAGTTGCACCGAATGTCATGTGACGAGCAACTATAGAGAATTTTCTTGTTTAGATTGTCATCAACACAATAAGAACCGGATGGATAATAAACACGAAGATGTGGTTGGTTACGTGTACGAAAGCCTGGCTTGTTATGCCTGTCATCCTCAGGGGAGAGGGTAGAAAAGGTAAAGGCGAGCAAGGAATTAGTCAGGTCGATTTGGATGTCAGACTATAATTCTTCATTTTGTAGCCCAACATCCGTTCGGTGATACCCAATGCACGGGCGGCCCGGCTTTTGACTCCGTTATTCTCCCTTAGTGCACGTTTTATTTCCATCATCTCCAGTTTTTGAACTTTACTTGTCAGGTTAAGATCGGATTCCATCAGTTCCTCTTCTTTTATTTCTTTCAAAAAAACAGGAAGGTCCTTTGATGTTATCGTGCCTGTTTCACAGAAAACCACCGCCCTTTCTATTATATTTTCCAATTCTCTGATATTCCCGGGGAAATTATACTGGACAAGAAAATTCATTGCTTCAGAGGAAATCCCCTCGATTTTCTTCTTCTCCTTTTCGCCATATTTCTGGATGAAATGGTCGACCAGGGGAGGAATATCTTGTTTTCTTTTCCTTAAAGGCGGAACATGGATGGGAATCACGTTCAGCCGGTAATAGAGGTCGGCTCGGAATTTTTCCTCTTTCATCATTTTTTCCAAATCCCTGTTGGTAGCAGCAACGATCCGCACGTCGGTCTTAATGGGTTGGGATGAACCAAGTCGATAAAATTCTCTTTCCTGCAAAAAACGGAGCAGCTTGACCTGGAGTTGAGGGGGGAGGTCGCCGATTTCATCCAAATACAGAGTTCCTCCCGCAGCTGCTTCGAATTTTCCGATTTTCCTTTCATGAGCACCTGTAAATGCTCCTTTTTCAGAGCCAAAAAGCTCGCTTTCCACCAATGTTTCCGGTAGGGAGGGGATGTTAACGGCGAGATAGGGACCTGCTTTTCTCTTTGAGGAGAAATGAATGGTTTTTGCCACCAGATCCTTCCCTGTGCCAGTTTCTCCTGAGATGAGGACTGTGGCCTCGGTTTTGGAAGCCTTGGCTATCAGGAGAGCCACCTCGTTCATGGCGTCCGATGAAAATATGAAATTTTTCGTGCTGAATTTTTCCTCTAGAGAATTTCGAAGCAGCGAAACCTCCCTTTTTAATTTTTGCCTTTCCTGAGCCCGTTCGATCACCAATAGGAATTTTTGAAAGTCTATCGGTTTGACTATGTAGTCGTAGGCTCCTTTTTTCAGGGCTTCCACGGCATTTTCCACGTTTCCATAGGCTGTAACGACAATAGGAGTGATTAGGGGATTTTTCTCCGACATGTTATGAATGACATCGATCCCTGTTTCCCCATCCAGTTTGTAATCGACGATGGCAATATCGATTGATTGATCCGACATGATTTCCAAAGCCTCTTCTCCTGAGGCTGATTCAAAAACGGTGTGCCCTTCCTGTTCGAGGTTTTCTTTGATCAATTTCCTCTGTAGAGGATCATCCTCCACGACTAAAATATGCCCTTTATCCATGTCAGCCTCCTGGCATCTGTATGAAAAAAGAAGTCCCTCTTCCCAACCGGCTTTTGCATTCTATCTTTCCTTCATGGGCTTCGATGATTTTTTTCGTCAAATAAAGTCCGATGCCCATTCCATCTTTTTTATTGGAATAAAAAGGATCGAAAATATGCTGGACCTCTTCTTCCGACATGCCTTTGCCGTTATCTTTCACAGTGATGAGTATCTTTTTTTTGTGTTTTTTTGCTTGGACCTGGATTTCTCCTTCATTTGTGGCCTCGAGCGAATTTTGTAGCAGGTTTAGAAGGGCCTGGCTCAGCAATCCTTTGTCTGCAAAAAAAACGATCTTGCCCTCTTCTTCATAATCGATGACGATGTCGTCCTTGAATGTCGAACCTTGGATATCGGCCATCAATCCTTTGAGAGAAATCCTATCTTTTTTCAGGTCCAATGGTTTCAGCGAGGCGGAGAAGTGATCGATGACTCTAGCTATCTTTTGGACTTCACTCCTGCCTGAGCTGATCTCCTGCTCGAATTCATTGGGCATTTTTTTTGCGAGAAGCTCGAACAGAAGGGCCAGACTGTTGAGTGGATTTTTAATTTCGTGAGCAACTCCTGAGGTAAAGGCCGAAATTTCTTTGTATCTTTCCTTTTCTCTGCGCTCTGTTTCCGCTTCTTTTTCTTTTTGACGGTAATGATTCTGCAATTGATATATCCCAAAAAAGAAAATGATCCCGATTCCTATGATGAGCCCGAAAAGGATGAAAAAATTTCGGCGGGAATGGATGTTCATTTCCTCTAAACTCTCCAAAGAATACCCGAGGTAAATCTGGTAAGTCCTTGCATCGGAGGCTTGAAACGATGTGAAAATATTGAAGATTTTTCCCGCAGGAGAATCGATGGTCCACGAGTCCTTTACTCCGATATCCTTTTTAGAAAGAGGCAGATATCCTTCGAAACGAGAATGCCATCCAAGGATTTTCTTCTGATCATCCAAAAGGGCCATATAATAGATATTTTCTTCACCGGCGTAGAATCGGAAGATTTCCTCGTATGAGTAGTTATCGCTTAAAAAATGAGAAATGTTGACTTTTAAAATTTCAGCGGTGGCTCGTAGCTGTTCCTTGACCAGATCTTCAACTTTGTTCCTGATGAAGGCCCGATTTATCAAGGATAGAAAAAAAAAGATAATAATGATTCCGAGAAGAGGAAGGAAAAAGAATAAAAATATATCTTTTTTTTTCAAAAACGCGTGCCTTTTCTTTTCCCCTTTCTGCTCATCTGTCCCTTGCCGCCTCTCCATGTGGGGAAACCGTGTTTGTCGCGCAGGATGAATGTTTCTCCCTTGGATTGAACTTCCCTTGCGATGATATTATTTCCTGTCTCTCCAGAAGAGGTGAGGGAGCCTGTGACGATCAGGAATTCTCCTTTGTGAAAATCCTGATCGAAAAATTCAACAGGACTTATCTCGACGGTGAATAATTTCTTTGTGTCCTTTTCTTCAAGAGTGATGATCAAAAAGGGAGAATTTTCTTTGTATCGTGGTTCCATGACAATATTTTGGATTTTTCCCTCGATGTAGATTTCTTGATCCACATTGTAGAAGTTCTCGGTTTTTTGACCAAAGGAGGGGAGAGATGCCAGAAGCAAGATCATTCCTAGGATAACATTTGTTTTTTGCTTCATTGTCTGGCTCCAAGGGGAATGTTCCATTCGATACCCACCGCAAAGAAATGGCCGCTCCAGTCGAAATACAGATCATTTGAGCGATTATGAACATAAATATAGGACGCGAACACCGAAAATCTGGGGAAGTTTTTTTCTGCTCTCACATCGATCTGATTTCTCTTGTCTTTTCTCGTGATCCCCAGAAGATTTCCTTCGAGGTCAAGGCTTTTTATCCCGGGAAATTCCTTCTGAGATACAGTATAACCCAATTTCATTTGAATATTCCAGGGCAAGAGAAGAGTCAGCTGGCTTCCCAGTTGATATCCTTCCCAGGAGAACCTGTCGTATGTAGGATTCTCGACCATGTAGAATTCTTCGATGAAAAAAAAAGGATTTTGGCCGGATAAGACCCATTGTCTCATACCTGAGAAACGAAGCCCGATTTTGTTGCCGAGACCTTGCGCGATCAATCCTGACAAGGAAATCACCTGGATTCCTTGTCCCTCGGTTTTTGATTCAATCAGATAGACATTGGGTTCGGACCCATGTGCGCTTCCTTTTCCCTTCCCTCCCATGGAGTTATTGTCGGTCTCGATGGTAATAACCTCATCATAAATGTAAGGACTATAAAAATATTTGTAACCCCAGTCGATCTCCCCCTTTAAGGTCGTTTTTGACTGGAAATATTTATCAAAGGAAACCAACAGAGAATGGCTGATGAAATCGAACACAGAATCCCTGTAGTTTTTATAGTCCAGGGAATAATTTAATTTCAGGATAGATGTCTGGCTGAGATAACTCTTGAAGGCCGCAAAAAAGTTGGAAGACATGTAATTGAAATCAGCATATTCTGAGCGGTAGAACATTCCCCGTCCTGCAACGGAAAAATAGAATGCGGATTTTTCATCGATAGGAAGGATATAGTCCAATCCGGCATCCTGGATGTAATAGGCCAAATTGGAATTTTCAAAAAGATAGGAATAAGTCCCCTCTGCGAAAAGAGAAAACCGTGAGAAATTTTTGTCCAAGTAAAAGCTTAAGTTCGAGAGTTGATCCCTTTCTGCAAAACGATTCTGAAAAAGGTTGCTGGTCATGTTTTGAGAGAAAGATAGTGAAAAGGAATCCGCCAGAAGCGTCATATGCACCGTCAGCAAGATCAGGATAAGGAAGCCTAGTTTTCTCATGGTGTTTATCCAGAGATAGGGAAAGGGGCAGAGCCCCTTGTCCCTCTATTTTTGCCCGTTTCCATTCTTAGATGTTCTGCCCTTTGGACCTGTTTGGTCACAAATGTCATTCCCATTTCCGAAATTTGTGCGGTTCTCCCTGGAAGATTGTCTGTTCCAAGTGTTCTCCTCTCGGTGACTAAACCTTCTTTGGTTCTGATCGGATATGGCATTGTTTTCGTTTTTGTGTTGATAGCTTTTATTTTCCTCTTGTTCTGACCATTCTGGTTTCTGTGGGTTCGGCGTTCCATTTTTGTTTCCATTGCGTGCAAGATCGCAAATACCGTCGCCGTCTTCATCCACAAATAGCGGGCCTTTTTCTAATCCAGATTTTACTGTGTTTTGAAAGGAATTACGAGCCGCTTTTTGAGAGTTGTCGCCAGAAAACGTAACTCCCAGTCCCAGGATCAACAAAGATCCCATCCAAACTGTCATTTTTTTCTTGTTCATTCGAGCCTCCTAATTTTAATTTCATACTCCTTAAAGCAAATCCTGTGCCAAAGTGTAACTTCAAGAAAATAATTAAGATATAAATTCTTCGGATGGATAAAAACCTACAATTATGTAGGAATAGCTACAATTTTGTTGGGGATGTCCCATTAGGTCCCACTCCATTCCAAGCGACAGGTTGACTTAAGCTATGATTATTTGAAAAAATGAGAATACGATGAAAATCTTGTACATCGTTCCAGGGACCATGGCTCAAACCGAGCTGGGGGCAGAAGAACTTGCGAGAAGAAAAAAGATCCTCCAGCGACATGCCCTAAAAGAGACAGTCGTCGAAATCACAGATCTGGAAAGTGGTCCCAGCTCGATCGAATCCGCCTATGAAGAATATCTGTCCGTGCCTGGGACTGCGGAGAGAGCCATCCAGGCGGAAAAGGATGATTTCGATGGAGTGATTCTCGGGTGTTTTGGAGATCCTGGGTTAGACGCTCTGCGGGAGCTGGTGAGCATCCCGGTCGTGGGCCCAGGGGAAACAGCCATGCATGTCGCCTCCATGCTCGGGCATAGATTTTCGATCGTGACCGTTTTGGAATCTGTGGTTCCATCGCTTGAAAGATTAGCCAGGATTGTGGGTTTGGATGGAAGACTCGCATCGGTGCGGGCAGTGAATATACCGGTTCTCGAACTGAGAAAAAACATCGACTTTACGTTGGCCCGGTTGATAGAAGAATCTCGAAGCGCCATCGAAGAGGACAGTGCCGATGTCATCGTTCTTGGTTGCATGAGCATGGCCTTTATGGGTGTGTCGGATAGTATGCAGAAATCCCTCGGCATCCCTGTGATCAATCCTGCACTAGCGTCATTGGCGGTCTTGGAAGGGCTGGTGAGTTCTGGCCTATCCCAGAGCAAAAAGGCTTATCCCTTTCCAAGAAAAAAAATATAAGATTTCGGCTTGCTGAAATCCGGGGAGGAGAGTTGGACAATGGGTATCGATAAAAAATATTCCGAATATCGATCATTCGATTATCTTGAAAAAGGCAAAGACTTCAAAGAATTCAAGCTTCTGACCGAAGAGAGCATTTTCGATCCCTATCTAATTCCACTCTCTGAGGAGCAAGAAAAAAAAGAGAAGGAGCTGGCTCGAAAGCTTATCATGATCTCTCTCCATGAACATCCTCACCTCTTTCCTGCCGACATCCGCGAGACCATCGCTTATGAAAAGGAGGTCAGGATTTTCACGGCTTTCAAAGCTCTTGCTGATTCTTACTGGGATGCCGTTTTTGACAATTTCATGGACGGCACGGCCATGATAACGTCCAAACACGGATGGAAATGGAGCGATGTGATCTATGACATGGGGATGCGGCTGTGTGACCTGGCGCACCAGGATTTTGTGATCAAATGCGAAAATGTGGATGATATATTTTTTGCCCACAGGGAAGGAAAGGTGGCCCTGATCTGTGCCCAGGAGGGGGCGGCCATGATCGAAAACGAACTGGACCGGATCGAGATCCTGTATGGATTCGGTGTCCGGATCATGGGGATCACCTACAGCGAGTCCAACCAGCTGGGCACCGGGCTTCGGGAACCGCGTGATGGCGGTCTGACCAGTTTTGGCTACCAGGCCGTAGAAAGGATGAACAAAGTGGGGATGGCCATCGATTGCTCTCACTCCAGCGACCAAACCACACTCGATGTCATCAGTGCCAGCCAGAAGCCCATTTTCCTCACCCATACCGGAGCGCGGAGCTTGTGGAACATCAAAAGGCTGGCCCCTGATGAGGTCCTCAAAGCCTGTGCAGACAAGGGCGGCGTGATAGGAATAGAAGCGGCTCCCCATACGACCCTGACCCAAAAGAATCCGCATCACAACATCGATGCGTTCATGGAACATTTCGAGTACATAAAAGATTTGGTGGGCATAGAGCACCTGGCCTTCGGTCCGGATACCCTCTACGGCGACCATGTGGGTTTGCACCATGTGTTTGCCGAAGCTCTGTCCATCGACCAGTCTCATCAAGGAAGAGGGGAAGAGCGAACAGAGCCTCCCCAGTTTGAAGAAGTCCCCTATGTCAAAGGGATCGAAAACCCCACCGAAGGGTCTAAAAACATCCTCAGGTGGTTGGTAAAAAACGATTGCTCCGATGAGGATATCGCCAAGGTCATGGGAAAAAATATACTCAGGGTTCTCGATGATGTTTGGCAGTGATCACAGGAGGGTGTCGTTAAAAAAATAAAACTTCCGATAATCTCCATTTTTCTGATGTTGCTTTTCCTTGTGGGTGGAAGTCTGATGCTTATCATTAAGTGGTCCCCAGGCCCTGCAAACCTGGATTGGGGAGTGTGGATCTTGGCCTATTTCGGCTATGCCTATGTCATCGCTGCCGCAATTTTTTATGTGATAACGGACAAATGAACCTTTCTACCCAGTATCTCATCATCCTCAGCGTATACTTCCTTCTGATGCTGTGTTTGGGTTTCTGGTTCAACAGAAAGGTCCGGTCCAAAAAGGATTACTTCTTAGCCAGAGGGAAACTTGGGCCTGCCACAATCGGGTTTTCCTTTTCTGCCACCCAGATGAGCGGAAGCACATACATGGGAGCTGTCGGGACCGAAAAGATCCTGGGATACAACTTCACTCCGGCGGCGGTGTCTTCGGCTGCAGCTCCATGGTTCTCCTATATCCTCTTGGGCAGAAGGTTGAGAAAAATAGCCAGCCGGACCAAAAGCGTAACCCTGGTCGATATTTTCGAAACCAGATACTACAGCAAAACCGCCGGTTTGACCTGCACTTTCATCATGCTCGTGGCCTTTATCCCGATGATAGCCGCCCAGTTGAAAGCGGCCGGAAATATCTTCGAAGTTTTGCTGGGAATGCCCTATATCGCCGGCTTGTTTATCTTCGGGGGGATCGTGATCCTGTACACGGTTCTCGGAGGCATGTTTGCCGTAGCCTGGACCGACCTGATCCAGGGATTGATCATGATCCTTGGCTTTGCCATTCTTGCGCCTGTGGCCGTCCATGCAGCGGGAGGTTTTGCGGGGATGCACCAGCAGTATGCGCAGCTCAATCCGGGCGCCATTTCCTTCCTCGGGAAAATGCCGGCGCTTTGGGTGGTGTCTGCTTTTATCGTTTGGGGTTTTTTTCAGATCGGCGGTTCTCCTGCGTCTGTGACACGGTTCCTGATCCCCGAAGATGACAGGACTTTGAAAAAAGCCATGGTGTATTCCGTTCTATTCCAGAGTTTCATCTATCTCTCCGCAACACTGGTGGCCATCGCCGGTGGGGTTCTGCTCCCCTCCCTCGAAAGGCCGGATCTGACCATCCCCACGATGGTGTCCCAGCTTTTGCCCCCGATTCTTGGCGGGGTGATCATCGCGGCCGTTATGGGCGCCATGATGTCCACCATCGATTCCATCCTTCTTCTTGCTGGATCTCTCGTGGTGGAAAACATCTATTCCCGGTACATGAAAAAAGATATCGATCAAAAAAAAGGCCTCCGGATCGCCCGCACAGTCACTCTCGTTACAGGAATCCTGGCACTCCTCGTAGCGCTGAAGCCGCCAGCAGCCATTTTGTGGATCGTCACGATGTCCTTCAGCTTGATGGCTTCTGCCTTTACATTTCCGTTTCTCCTAGGACTCTGGTGGCCTCGAGCGACCAAACAGGCCGGGATCGTGGGTATGATAGGCGGATCGGTTAGCTGTGTCATATGGTATATCCTGGGTTACTTGAAATACCGAACACTGGATAACTGGATAGGAGGGATATGGCCCGCTATCTTCGGCTCGACGGTCTGTCTGATCCTTTTTGTTCTGGTGAGCAAGGGAACCCCACCGCCTCCGTTAGATGTCCAGGATATCTTTTTTGGGGATGGGTCTTGAATCTCTACAGTCTCCACAAATAGGAGGCCTTGAAGAAGAATCCCCGTCTCGTTTCCAGGAAAGTATCCGAAGGTCTGTAATCCCCTTCCTCCCATCCTATCTTTTCGTACAGAGAACCATACCCGATATGGATAACGGTTCCCGGGATGTAGGTGAACGAGGCGAGAAAGTCGGTCATCAGTTGTTTCCGGAAGGAATTGTATTCCACGATAGCACGGAAAAAAAGGTACTTGTTCACCTGGAACGTGTTCTTGCTGCGGATGATGGTGTAATCGAATTCTTTTTGAGAATCCATTTGCCGGGTAAAATCCGAATAAAGCAGACTGAGCTCCAGATGAAGCTGTCCCAGGGGCAAAAAAGTCAGAGATGCCGTGACATCGCTACCTTTTCCCTGGTAGGGGTCCTCGACATACCTGATTTTGTTTCCATAGTTGTAGATCAAGCTGAGAAAAAGCTTTTTTGAGATCTGGCTCGATCCGATAAACCTGGACCGGCTTGTGCTGAATCTTTCTTTTTGCCAAACCTCGGTCGAGTACCTATATCCGAACAAGAGCATGGTGCTTTTGGGGAGAATGAATCTCAGGTCCAACGAATTGTCCGTCTCATACAGGCTGCTGGATTTATCATGGATGTGGCTGCTGTGGATCAGGGGATCGATCCTCTTGATAATACCGGATTTGGGGTAAAACATGCGCATGATCCCTGAGCGGAGCCGGGTGATTCCTGTGCGGGTGACATAACCTGTTTCGGTGTGGAAGTCTTCATCCAAGTCTTGAAGTCCCAGCATGATGATCCAATTCCGATTGCTGTAGTAATAGTGAAGGCCTAAAGCGTGCCCATCCTTTCGAGAGGATTTTGTATCCTGCTTGTTCGACGATAGGAACCCATGGTATCCGAAGATGCTGGACTTGTTTATCCTCATCTGCCCATCCAAACCAAAGACCCGGTTGTATACGCTCTCCCGTTCTCGCCCGGTATAAAAGCCTCCGACAAAACTATCGTCAGCCAGGGCCCGCTTATAACGGAGGATGCCGAAATGAGCATAATCATAAGGGTCGTCATCAGGCAGCTTATCCATAGCATAGATAGCGGCTACCGTGTTTTTGGCGCCGATCTTTCCGTTGAGTTTTGCACCCATTACCGGGTCGACGATCATCCTGGTGTGTACCACGGCCTGGAGAGGATCATTGGTGTTATACCCTCCGAAATGGAACTTCTCCAATCCTTCGAGGAAAAAAGGACGTTTTTCTGGAAAAAACAGAGCATATCTTTGATTGAAATCCACCTGCCCGGCATCCGCCTCCACTTGACTGAAATCAGGATTGATAGTGCCGTCGAATATCAAGCGGGATGTGATCCCCAATTTGGCTGTCAAACTGAGATTCCCGACACCTCTGCCAGATGTCATTTTCCCTTCTTCTAATTCGCTTTGCTGGCTGTATGTTACCGCTGGAAGAACCTCGAACAAGGTGTAGTGTTTGATGTCTTCGAAAAGAAGGGTAACGGTTTGGGTGAAAAAATTCGGGCCCTGTTCCGGATCCAGAGGAGGGTATGTTCCCAGTTGTGTGTGGCGGCTGATCTTTCGTTCAAAAATAACACTCATTTCCACTGGATTCCCGTGGGAAAACCGGATGCTTTTGAACGGGATCCTGATTTCGACAGAGTAACCTTCTTGGTCGATCTCTCCTTCGCTGTACCACACCATGTCCACATTGAAATCTTCTTGATTCCCTTGTGCTGTGGCATCTCCTTGAACGCCCCTAGGATTGCAGTAGAATACATACAGGGATTGTTGGTCGTTGAAGGAATCCAGATTCACGCACACCCAATCATCAGGATCGATGTTGTCACGGCTTGTGACCGATGATTTGATTTTATCCGGTTCGCTGTCGAAACACCGAAAGGCAATGTAAAGATTCTCCGGGTCATAGGCAAAATAGACATCCGTTTTCCCGGCCATGTCCTTGCCGTAGTCGGGGACCCACGTTTTAAATCCTGACACATGGGGCGCTTTCTGCCAAATCGGGTCATCGAGCTTCCCGTCGATTACAGGAGGATTTTCGGTTTTGGAGGGGTGAAGCGGCGGAAGTTTTTCTTGGGCTATGCAAGTCAGACTGGATAAAAATATCGCCAATATCAATGTTGATGGATATATTTTTTTTGATGCTCTCAGCATGGCATTCTCTATTCCTTACGAGTGATAAGATAAAAGGTTATATCACAGGGGAAATTTTTCCGTCAAATCGAAATGGAAGTGAACCCTTTTACCCTTTTTTTCGTCTCCATTTTTGAGGGAGGTGTTTGTGCTGAAAAATTATTTAAAAATCGCATTGAGGAATATTCTGAAGAACAAGGCCTTTTCTGTCATCAATATCAGCGGATTGGCCATCGGAATGGCCTGTTGTGTTCTTATCCTTCTCTTCGTTCAAGATGAATTGACCTATGACAGCTACCACGGAAAGGCAGATCAGATATATCGGCTGATAGCTTTGAATAAGTCTGCCGGAGAAGAGCGATATATAGCACCGATCGGGGCACCCGTTGCGGAGATCTTCGAAAGAACATTACCAGAGGTGCAAGAAGCTGTCCGGATTTACACAGGGAACCGAGTTTTGGTCGAATATCAAGATAAGCGCTTTTTTGAAGAGCGGTTATTTTATGGCGACCCGGCCGTGTTCGATGTTTTCGATTTTTCCATCACCAGAGGCAATCCTCGAATGGCCTTATCGGCTCCCTTCGACATCGTCATCACAGAGACGATGGCCAAAAAATATTTTGGAAATGCCGATCCCATCGGAAAAAGCATCTTGGTGGATAAGAAAAACAGCTACAACGTCACAGCGGTTATGAAAGAGGTGCCCTCGAACTCTCACTTCCATTTCGATTTTTTAGCCTCGCTCGAGACATTGACCAGTTTGCACGGCGAGCGTTATCTGAAACACCCGGGTAACTTAGCCTTTTACACCTATCTTCTTCTCGAAGAAAACACAGATCCGAGAGAATTGGAGAGGAAGATGGCTGAAGGAGTCAAACAGTCTTATGGAGAAAAAATAGCGGCGATGAGAACGTTTCTGTTACAGCCGCTCGAGAGCATTCATCTTCAATCGAGGCTGGAGTACGAAATAGAAACCAACGGCAGCATGTCCTTCGTTTACATCTATTCAGCTATCGCGCTTGGGATCCTTTTGATCGCTGCTTTCAATTTTGTGAACCTGTCCACAGCCCGTTCGACAAAGAGAGCCAGAGAGGTCGGGATGAGAAAGGTTCTCGGTGCCTTCCGCTACCAGTTGGTCAAACAATTCCTCGGCGAAACAATGCTATTTTCTGTTATAAGTCTTTTTCTCGCCGTGATTTTGGTGAGGATGTTTTTGCCGGTTTTTAGTTCCTTGACCGGAAAGCGATTTCCCATCAACTTCCTCTTCAATCCTTCCGTTCTTCTCGGTTTTGTGGGAATCGTCGCCGCTGTCGGTGTCCTGGGGGGATTGTATCCGGCTGTTTTTTTGTCTGCATTCGAGCCGATGCGAACTCTGAAAGGGAAATTGGGAATCGGAGGAAAAAGCCGTTCCTTCCGGCGTTTTCTGGTCGCAGCCCAATTCACGATCAGTATCGTCTTGATAATCGGCACCTTCGTCATCCGCAATCAACTCCGCTATATGAGAAACCAGAACTTGGGATTCAACAAGGAGCAGGTCGTGGTAATGCCGATGCACGATCAAAACACGCAGCAGGCCTATGAATATATCAAAACAGAATTGATGAATAATCCTTCAGTGCTGAGTGTGACAGCCTCTTCCACCGTGCCAGGCAAACCTGTGACGAACATAGCTTACCGACTGGAAGGTCTCCCGGATGATGAACACTTCAGCATGGATACCTATTTCGTGGATTATGATTTTCTTGATACCATCGGCATCGAGGTTGCCGAAGGCCGCGGCTTTTCGAAAGAATTCGGGACGGATGAGGAGATTGCCTTTATGCTCAACGAGGCCGCGGTCCGGGAATTGAACTGGCAAAGCGCACTCAACAAGCAAGTCATATGGCCTTCGGATCTTAGACGTTTAGATGCGATCGTAAAAAAAGGACAGGTTGTGGGAGTGGTCAAGGATTTTCATGTGGCCTCCTTACATGAAAGCATTGGACCTGTTCTCCTCCAGGTCCGTCCTTCCAGTTTTCGTTACATCTCTGCACGAATCTCTCCGGTGAATATTCCGAAGACCCTTTCATTTTTCAGGGAAAAGTGGGGACAGCTCTCTGCTGTCTTTCCTTTTGAATACACATTCTTGGATGAAGATTTTGACAAGCTCTACCGCTCAGATGAAAAAGTGGGCCACATCGTAGGGATTTTTTCGCTATTGGCCATTGTCGTGGCCTGCTTTGGACTTTTCGGACTGGCATCGTTTGCAGCCGAACAGCGAACCAAAGAGATCGGGATCCGCAAGGTGCTGGGTTCGTCGGTTTCAGGAATAATTCTCCTGCTTTCGCGAGAGTTCACCAAATGGGTGCTGGTCGCCAATATCCTTGCCTGGCCGGTAGCTTATCTTGTGATGAACAAGTGGCTGCAAAATTTTGCCTACAAGATGCCCCTCAGTCCAGGGGTCTTCATCCTGTCCGGTTTTTTGGCTTTTTTCATCGCGCTGGCCACGGTCAGCTATCAGTCCATCAAAGCCGCTGTTTCTGATCCTATTGAATCGCTCCGATACGAATAAACCCAAAACAGGCGTAAATATTTCCCATGAGGCATGACCTCCGCTTTAGTTCGGATCTTTAACGCCATTCCCTCATCGCTCTTCTCGGCGGCGCTGAACTGCGCGCGTTAACACCCGGTCTTTTCCACTCCAGCCTTTTTTCCCATGCTTGCCTTCATCTTTAATACTTAATCAAAGTCGTGCTCAATACAACATCGCCGACAATATGGGGACGTCCCATCCCCTATTGTTACCCTCGAAGAACGACTCGTGAAGGCTAGATCCTCAAAAGCGCTGCGTTCATGCCTAATGGCAAATATATATTTCAGGTAGCCAAGTGTAATGGAACAAATGAGGAGGGGAATTCGTATCTTTAATCAGGAGAAATCATGTTAAAAAACTACTTAAAAACAGCACTCAGAAATCTTTGGAAGAGAAAAAGCTTTTCCCTTATCAACATCGTAGGCCTGGCCATAGGAATGGCCGTGAGTTTTTTGATTCTCCTTTATGTCTTGAACGAAGTCACCTACGATCGGTTCAATGAAAACTACGAGAAGATCTATCGTCTGGCGACAAAATTGGACGCCCAGGGCCGGCATTTTGAAGTTGCCTCTGTCCCCGCCCCCATGGGACCGGCATTGGTCGATCAATTCCCGGAGGTGGTCCGAGCTGCACGACTTCAGGAATTTGGGACAAGAATCATTTCCACCGAGAATAAGTTATATGAGGAGTCCC
>Ga0307445_10000152_pt1 | contig 32907 bp, 37 predicted proteins | sample SalMarSW160330MG_FD_202147 | JGI IMG/M metagenome (GOLD analysis project Ga0307445, IMG submission 202147) | Salt marsh sediment microbial communities from the Plum Island Ecosystem LTER, Massachusetts, United States - SW1603-30 | ecosystem: Environmental > Aquatic > Marine > Intertidal zone >... | reverse complement strand
TCCAAAAAACCGCCCCGCAATAGCCCGGTCCAGCTCCAGCGTGTCGTTGGGCTTCGTTCGTAACTCATTCATCCATACTTGATAAACGCCAAGTTCCCCCTAATTTCATGTGTGACTTGCATTTCCATGTCATTGAATGCGGATAAGAGTTCATCGGAACTTCGGGAAATGAGCGCTCCTGATCCGGCAAGCATATTCAAATAGCGGTTGCTCCAACGGTTGCTTTGAATTAGCGTGGTAAGTGCTGAATTCCCACGAAGCGTCAATACACGTTTTATTTCTCTCAGCACCGTTTTTACGTCATCAAGACAATGCAAGAGATTGAGCGATATAACGGTCTGAAAACTATTTTCTTTGAATGGCAACTGAAGCGCATCTGCGTGCAAAAAGAACATGTTTTCACATATATTCCCCTTTAGTTTCTCCAATCGAGATTTGCCTTTTGCCAACAACTTTAGTGACTGATCCAGAAATACTACAGGTCGATTCGAACAATTTGCATAAATTTCTGCCGTAAATGCCAGGGAGCCGCATGCGAGATCCAGGACCCAACCCCCAGACGACGCAGCAAGGGAATCTTCACATAAGGTGGCATAATTTTTTATGGAGTACCCCCACATTAGCCAGTTATAAAACCGATTGCAGGCTATCACGTCGTAAATCGTAGACGCACCAATGCTGTCATAAGAGCCCGGTGAGTCACCAATTGAATAGACGGAATAAATATCCGGTTCAATGAGATTTAGGCTTACATCTTCGGATATTATTGCTGACAGTATGTGAGGGTCTGTCATTTTATTGCTTCTCCATGGGCAAGTCCGCCTCACATCAGCGGCGGCGACTTGTGTCGAGGCATTACAGGGTGTCTTTCACTTCTTCAAAAAGCTCACCAGACATCAAAAGCCTTGCGGCTTTTGATGTCTGGTAAGCGTCAAGTTAGCAAACCCATCTTAACTATATCGAATACGAGTCAAACAACCTGGGTTCCATTTCTCCTTCAATTTTGGCAATTACCTCTACGAATGGTTTTATGGGTGAATATCTCAACTTGTTCTTTAACAATTCATCAATCTGGAAGATCCCGGCAGAATTAGTTAGCTTAATTTCAATGCATACCGGTTTGTTTTCACCTTTTTTAATATTTACATCCTCTACTGCCCGTGCAGACACAGAATGGATATTCACTTTCCCAGCTTCAAAAGGAATCCGGGAACGTCCTTGGGTCATATCTGTTGCATCGGCTATTTTCAGGACGCCAGCTTCGATAGTGAGACATTTCTCGTTTGCATCATGAGCAACAACTGCATGCAATATTTCGGATACCATCGTTGTCAGATCCGGTTCATCATATATCCCTTCTAATAACTCACGTGCCTTTCGAAATGCTATAAATAGACTGTATCTTTCATGATGATCCCGGTGCACCGAAATTCCCGTGTCGTGCAGGCAGGCTGCCAGCACTACAATCAACTCTGCATCTTCGCTGGTCAGCCCATGATGTGTAACTACACTTGGCTCAATGGCCCCCTTGACGAGCAATCGGATAATACGCAAGGCGGCATTAGCCACAATACGAATATGAACCTCGCCATGATCACTAATGCCTGAACGATCAACAGCATTGACATTGGCGCATTTCCAAATTTGAAACAACTCTTGGTCCGCATTGATTCGATTCATCAAAGCTTGCAGTTTCTTATTCTTACGCAACGGTATGTTAAATTTCATGGATGTTCCTTATTATAGGTTGCCAACGGTTTACTCAGCCGCGCCGGTACTCATGACGACGCGCTAAGAGAATAACTATCGGTTCAACTTGAAACCTTGCAATGGCCCAACTTACTCGCGTTGGCTGGAGTGACTTGTTAGATCCTCTCGGTTAGCCTTTTGGATTTTTACTATAAAAGGTCGCCTTCACCCAATTCCAATTAAAAATTAAATGCAGCAGGGCTGCGAACGAAAATGAAATTCCTCCGCCTTCATGAAAAATTTCATATGCTTCCTTTGGGATCGCATCATGAAAAACGCCCGTCAAGATCTGATTCAACAAAAGAATAACGAGAACAGGATTCAGAACCTTCAAAATGGAGTTGCGTTTCATAAGTCTATTCCTTCCTTGTTAATACTTGATCTAATGGCGAACGGAGCCTTGCTCCGGGCAACTCGCCATTCGCGCCGCGAAGCGGCGCGGCTTTTTGCGTCGGCTGAATTTGTCTTGTTAGCCGATCTTACCTTTTCTTTTCTCTTTCAATCAATTCATATAGCCGAATAAAAAATTCATTTCGTATCTTTTCAATATGCAACGCCTCCTTGAAATCAACCACTGCTGTGTCGTAATGCTTAAACCTGTCTGGTTCCACTTGCAACGCATAAGAATTAATCTGTCTTTTCCAGAACCATTCTGCACAACAGAATTGGACGTTTTCCGGATCGATAGCCGTGATTTCCTTAAAAGACTCAAATAGCTCTCTTCCCAAATGACTATTCTCAATACAAAAGGCAATGTAGGCGATCCTGTACTCTACCTTGTCAATGGGTCCTTTTACTGGTAGGGGCTCAAGGCTATGAGTATCTTTTTGACCGTTGTAAACAAAATGGCCATAACAGCTTTGCAGAGTAAAACAATAAGGTAATTTGTTATACCCGTTGATGAGGTCTATGATAGGCATGTCAATCATGTCATCAGTCAAATCGCTAAGAGTTTTCTGTTTTTGCACTTGATAATGCGGATTTTTCGCTAATTCTTTCAGTTCAGTGAAGGTTTCCAACTTTGCTATCCCTGCCTATACGATGATAATTCTATATTCGTCGGCTAAGCGGCGGCCTAAAGGCCGTCCGATTTAAGCCCCTTGTTGGCCATCCGCTTTGAAACCTTCGTGAAAAATGACTGCGCCCTGTGGAATATGCCCATCGAAAGACAGCACGAAGAAGACCTCATGTGGCACTCCCTCATGTATAAGTCCGGACATGTTCTTAAAACCTAATTTCTTGTAATAATCCGGATGCCCCACAAGACAGCAACCTTGGGCACTCAGCTCTTTCAGTTGTGATAGCCCTTCCTTTATAAGAGATTTGCCAATCCCTTTCCGCTGGTATTGCGGCAATACTGAAACAGGGCCAAGCCCGTACCAGTTTTGGGTGCCATCAGAAATTTTCACAGGAGAGAACGCAATATGCCCTATCACATGGCCATCCACTTCTGCGACCAACGACACCGTAAGGGCTTTGGCGGCACGTAGCGCCTCGATGATAAACTGTTCCGTGTGGTTGCTGATCTCCAAGGTCTCAAACGCTGCAACGGTGACTTCGGTTATCGCGCCAATATCGGCATCCGTCTCGCTCCTGATAACGATCCTCGTATTCATCTATCTATTGCTCCTCTTACTCGCTGGCTAATGGCGAGTTGACCGGAGTTTTTTCGGGTATAACGGGCCGGGAACCGGACTGGTTATGCCTGAAAAAAGTTCCGGTCGAACGTTTGGTTCGAGCCGCGAAGCGGTGCGGGCCAAACGGGCGAACGGAGCCTTGCTCCTCTTACTCGCTGTTAGCCGCAATTGTTTCACGGCCATCAAATTGCTATCTGCGTCTCCAACCGCTCCAAACTGGAAAACCGCTTGTATCTCGAAGCACCAACACGTCGTCGCCCTTCTTTACCTGTGCAGCGATCAGGGCGGGTTTGTCCTCAAATGTGATTCGTGAACCTTTAACTTCGATCTTGTCCTTGGGCGCTATTTTCACGTCCTGGTTTTCAATATACCAACCAGGACCAAGATGCACAGAGATCGTTTCTTTGTCTGTCTTAAGGACAAGATGCACACCGTAGCACATGCCTTTCATAGGCGTGATCTTATCAACTGAAACAACCTCGCCGCTGATCGTCTCAACGGTCTGTGGGTTGTACATCCTGCCGTAGGGTGTTCCTGCTCCCCAACCCCCACTGCCTTTCTGTGCCATTCCTCGTTGTGCCAATGCTTCGGTGGTAAAAATGAAGCCTAGCACAGTCACCACAGCCATTAACGTAATGAATTTTTTCATGTCTTGCCCTCCTTTTTCGTTGTTGGCGGCATAACGGCACGCCTCACAGGCCGCGAGGTACGAGCGGTCCTTGTGCAGGCGCTTGTTCGCTCTAGCGATAAACGTCTTTTCGGTGACCAACCTTCACGACCCAAACAGTAAGTTCATCATCTTGGATTGAATAAACAATCCGGTATCGTCCCTGTCGCAGGCGATACCTTTCTTGTCCAGTCAATTTTTCACAGCCTGCCGGGCGGGGATTTTCTTCAAGCGTCTTAATGCGACTGAGGATTCTTTTCAGATCCCTTTTCGGAATGCAGGCAAAATCCTTTTCCACGGATCTTTTGAAAAAGACCCTATAACCGGCCATCTCTTTTCAGCCTCTTCACCATTGCATCATAACTTAGCAGCGGTTCGTTTGCCCTATCTTCGAACGCAGCCAGATCATCGGCATCCTCGGCAAGGGCTTCTCTGACGGCCTCATTAACAAGATCCGATACGGATCGAGATGTTTCAACTGCCTTTAATTTCAGGGCTTTATGAACGACCGGGTCTAGATAGATTGTGGCACGTTTAGCGGGTGTTGCCATAATGTCACCTCCATACATTTTGGGACATTATAACGCTTTAACGTTTAGACGTCAAGTTACTTTTTGAAAAGCGAACGCCCCGCATGAACGGCCGAGCGGTAGCGAGGTCCGGCGCCACGTAGTGGCGCGAATTCCATGCGGTTGTTGGCAATTCCGGCAATTCCGGGGACACCTTACTTATCTCTCTTTTTTGTCAATAATTAAGTAAGATGTCCCCAGAATTCCCAAAGGATAGAAGGCCGGTTTTTGTCAAATGTGTAGGTCTGGTACCCGCTTTTTTCGAAATCTATCTTGGTTCCGTCTGACTTGCTCATTGAGTCGACGTGTCAGAACGCCGTTAGCTTCTGCCAGGCCCGCGTCTATCATGACTTTCACTCCTCGGATCAGCGGGATGCGCTGTTGTATCCTGCCGACTTTGACTATGCCCTCGGATTTCGCCATTCGTCCCCATGTTTTCTCAAGAAAGTGATCGCAAAATGCGATTACCTTGTCAGTCTTCTCCAGTCATCCCAATGGCGAACGGAGCCTTGCTCCGGGCAACTCGCCATTCGCGCCTCGAAGCGGCGCGAACGCCGGCGGTCAGTGGCAGGTTCGACGCCCTTATTTTCATCATTTGGTTCCCACCCCGCTGAAACTCGTAAGGAACAGGATCGACTGTCACAGAATATCCCATCGCGGACAGGTTATCGGTGACTGCCTGGAGATGACGAGATGTTTTTGCCCCGAGTTCGAGCAACGGAAAGATTCGCACCTCGCTGGCGATGCGGCACAGTTCCTGTATTGACACAACATGAAAATCCGCAGAGAATTGTTCACTGTACAAAAAGAGCAAGTGGGAACACACAGCAATGTCAAACTCCCCATCAGCAAAAGGAAGATGCGGCAGTTCCCCGTCCACATAGCGTTTTTGTTCTTTGCCCTGTGGATAATCGGTCAAAAAGTCTTCCATGGCGGCCATGCGTAGCCGCCCGAGTTCGTCAACCGACTTGATGCTTGTCCATGTGAATTCATGCGTGTTTTTCCGTGTCTGTTCCATCACATCTGCATATGTCGCGCTGATGCGTTTGCGAATGTCTTCAGCCGAAAACCGATAAAGAGGGTCCACAGATACTATTTGACCGTTTTTCTTTGTGAGCGATGCATTAAAGGACGCTGGACCATCACCGCATCCCAATATTCGTCCGCGAAGATCATTATCTGACAGGTCAAACATCGCAACGTACTCGCCAAACGACCTTCCCCAAGGAACAACATTTTCCAGCGTGAAACTCATTTTTGATATCTTTTAGTCGAATGCCAGGGATGAGCTGCAGGCCTGAAAAGTTTCTATAACCAAAAGCCTTTTCGTTTCAGGCCTGAGATATTTTCTGTCAGCTCCATCCCTTTATGCCGTGCTATTCATAATGGGTCCACATGCGAATAACTTTGACCACTTTTTCATTATCTAAAATTTGGTAAACTAATCGGTGTTGTATATTTATACGACGGGAATAGGCTCCCGATAAGTCGCCTAATAGCTTTTCAAAAGTTGGAGGAGTCTTATAAGGATTTTCACGAAGGATATCCAGTAGTTTTTCAGCTTTAGATCGCAATCCGGCAGCAGCTAACCTTTTGGCATCTTTTTGAGCCTGCTTTGTGAAGACGATTCGCCACATTACCAGTCAAGCTTCTCAGAGCATTCTTCGATGGGGGTGGCTAACCCTTCCCGGATTGACTCCCGCATACCGGGAATATTCAACAGATAGAGGCTTTCCTGAATTGATCGCCAATCATCCTCTGAAATAAGCACAGCACTGCCGCGCTTTCCCGTTATGACAATTGGCTCATGGGAAGATGCTGTCTCGTCAATGAGCCGGTAAAGCTTTGATCTTGCTTCAGTTGCTGTTAAGGTGGGCATAATTAACCTCTAATATAATATATTGGGTTTTGAACATCTAAATGGTACGTCATAACGTACGCTTTGTCAAGTGTGAAATCTGCGGCATAATGGTGAGTTGACCGGAGTTTTTTCGGGTATAACGGGCCGGGAACCGGACTGGTTATGCCTGAAAAAAGTTCCGGTCGAACATTTGGTTCGAGCCGCGAAGCGGTGCGGGCCAAACGGGCGAACGGAGCCTTGACCCCGATCATTTGCTAAATAATTACAAGAAAAACCGGCTCTTTTCACCCTATGATCGACAACTCTGGACCCGTCGAGGGCTCCCCGTTGAGGGAATGTTCCTGTTCTTATCAAGTACATTGTAGGTTCTTCTGACCCCTTCTGTGCGTGCGTGTCCTGGAAGGATGGAGCTTCTTCATTAAGCATAGGATTTAGGAGGACAGCCCTTCTTTTATGACCCCTTGGAGCTACGGTCTTATAAGACCGGCAACATACCCTTGTGGGCCCATGTTTCTCTGCCAGGTAGCTCCGAGGGGTTTTCTTCTATTAAGCATTATGCTGCAGGCCAGGTTTGTCCGTCTGCAATAGTCCTAGGAATCATGGAGTCATGCTCGATATCAAGAACCATAGATATAATCGTCCCACAGGCTAAAGAGGTTCGATGCGCCAGACAGATAGACGAGTGCGTAGGCCATCTTAACAAAAAGGTGTCCCCTCTTCGTTCTTAGTCCTTGCTATTTGACAACTGCAGCCCCGAACCGGCACCCTTCTCAACTTACGTGACGGTAGAAGCCTTTTACCAGGAGAACGGGTTTGATTGGCTCGGAGGCTTTTGTCCCAAGGGCTGGTTCTCCAGAAGTTGCCACCCTGTGAGCTTCTAGCCCTTGGGCTTTTTTTTGCATGTCTGCCGGGGCCTCCCCTTCCACATAGCCACACTGCCCGTGGCAGGGAACAGCTAAACGCACTCAGCTCCTCCTCCTATCTCAGGGGGCCCCGGTCTAATTCTGGATGATCCCAACCTGGCTAATACCATCTCCACGCTTTAAAGATTCTGGGAGTTTGGACTGATTGCTCTTAATTCCCAGTCAATGATCGTATCTTGGCTCACACCGAGCATTTTCGCCAAATCCTTGATCATCCGGCCTGCGTCGATCCGAGACCTTTGAATAACCTCGCCTCGCTCTTTGATATGAGGTTTTTGACCCATCTGAGGGCTCGATCACTAAATCGGACACGAAGTGAAGCGTAGCGCTCAGAACTCGGCCTAACGGCCTCAAACAGCTTGCGATTTACCCGGGTGGGTACCCCAAAAACCTCATAATTGTCGCTTTTCTAGGTTCTGCAAAGGTTTCGATCCTTGTCTTTCTTAACTTTTCTCCAAAATTCCTGGGTATTATGGGATAATCCTTAATAAGAACCTGTTTGGGCAGCGAACAAGAAAGGGGGTATGGTTCCGAGGCGTGAACCGCGAAAGCGAGCGCATTCCCCGCTGCTTGCGGCGGGGTTAGCGAGCGAATCTGAAAATGAAAAACTTCCTTACGGTGAAGATTCCCCGTGGCTTGCCGCGGGGAGGCTTCAATGGGTTTATGTTTTTCTAGGAAGTGTGCCGCATGGCTGGCCATGTGACGAGACATCCTGCTTGATTTACTAGGCAGATGTGGTATTTAGTGCCGAAAGGTTTGCGGGCTGCTGTTCATGAATCGGCGCTATTTGGGCAGGTGATATGGCGAATATGGAGGGTATAACAGCATGGGAATTCAACCGAGGCCGCTGCCTCCTTGGGAGACTTCCCCGCGGCAAGGACCTGGCGGCAGCCGTCGAAGATTTCTGCGCCGAGCATGCCGTTGAAACCGCCGTGTTCTCCATTATCGGAGCGGTCACATCAGCGACGCTGGGGGCCTACGACCAGAATCAGCAGGTTTATGTTACGTTTCAGAGGCCTGAGCCCCTCGAAATCGTTCATTGCGCCGGCAATGTCTCCTTGAAAAATGGTAAGCCCACGGTTCATGCTCATGGCGTCTTTGCCGATATCCATTGTCAGACTATCGGGGGGCACGTGTTCTCAGAAACATTGGTTTTTGCGGGGGAAATTTACATCCAAGAGCTCTTAGGCAGGCCCATGGCAAGGACATACGACGAACCAACAGGACTCTTTCTCTGGGAGATGTGAGCGCTGTGGGTCACGTGCTGGTCGTTCAAGGGAGTTTTTCAAAGGTGTCGAGACACGACTCGAACTTTTTGAGAAGTTGCCTCGAAATGAGGAGGAAGAGGGGAGATGGATCTCAAGATAGAAAGGGTTAAGAGCCCGAAGACACGTCCAGACGATGCAAACTTGGGATTTGGGCAGATTTTCACGGATTACATGTTCAACATGGACTACACGCCGGGATCCGGATGGCATGACCCACGCATTGAACCCTACGGTCCCATTATCATGGACCCGGCCACCATGGTCCTTCATTATGGTCAGGCTATTTTTGAAGGGCTGAAGGCGTACCGAACCCGTAGCGGCAAGATTCTGCTGTTCCGACCGGAAAGGAACATGGCCAGATTCAATCGATCCGCACAGCTGGTCTGTATCCCTGAAGTGGACGAGGCCTTTGCGCTGGATGCCTTAAAAAGGCTTGTTGCCATTGAGCGGGATTGGGTTCCAAGGGCGCCGGAGACCTCCCTGTATATTCGTCCCGCCATCGTGGCCATGGACCCTTATCTCGGCGTACGGCCTTCCCACACCTATCGTTTCTTTATCATTCTGTCTCCGGTGGGCGCCTATTATCCTGAGGGATTCAATCCCGTGAAAATATGGGTGACGGACAAGTACGTGCGAGCCGTGCGAGGCGGATTGGGCGAGGCCAAGACCGCTGCCAACTATGCCGCCAGCCTTTACGGGGCGGAGGTGGCCAAGAAGGCGGGATATACCCAGGTGTTGTGGCTGGATGCCCTCGAACACCGGTCGGTTGAAGAAGTGGGTACCATGAATATTTTCTTCGTGATCCGTGGCGAACTGGTGACGCCGCCCCTTGGAGGGAGCCTCCTGCCCGGCATCACACGAGACTCTGTGCTTGCGCTTGCTCGGCACTGGGGCATTGCAGTGGCTGAACGACCGATTACCATTGATGAGGTCGTGGCGACCCACAAAAACGGCTCCCTTGAAGAGATATTCGGCTCAGGAACCGCCGCGGTCATTTCTCCAGTCAGTCAGCTTGCCTGGCGAGATGAGGTGTTGACCGTGGGCGATGGTGGGGTTGGGCCCATGGCCCACAAGTTTTACAAGGCTATTACGGATATTCAATATGGGCGGGCTGAAGACCCTTTTGGATGGGTGGTTCCCGTCGGCGTATAGACATGATTATCAAACAAATCAAAGTCGGCTTCATGGAGGTCTTTTGCTATATCCTGGGCTGTGAAGCGACTCACAAGGCTCTATTGATCGATCCGGCAGGAGACGAAGAGCGGATCATGGATGCGGTCGGCGGCCTGGGGTTGACCCTTGAATCGGTGGTCAATACCCACGGTCATCCTGATCATACCTGCGGCAACGCAAAGATAAAGGACCTCACAGGGGCCAAGATATACATGCACACTCAAGATGACCGCTTCTTCAACACCCCTGAAGGACAATCCATGGGAAGACAGATGGGGTTCGCACCATCGCCTCCGGCGGATGTTCGTGTGGAAGACGGCGACACCATTGGTTTTGGCGAAAAGGCGCTCACCGTCCTTCACACCCCGGGCCATACGCTTGGCGGCATCTGCCTACACGAAGGCAGGAACCTTTTTACCGGAGACACACTTTTTGTAGGTGCGGTGGGCAGAACGGACTTTCCTGGCGGCTCTTTGGAGGTGCTGCTCCATTCTATTAAAGAGAAGATACTCTGTCTTGCCGATGATACCATTATCTGGCCGGGCCACGACTATGGAGGACGTCCCTCTTCCACCGTTGCCTACGAGAGGAAACACAACCCCTACCTCACTGATTTTCCATTGGTATAGTAAGACACGCCTTTGGATTGCCCACATGACAAGGGGGCCAATGGCCCAAGGCAGTCCCATGAGATATGGAGTCTGTTGTGCTGAGACAACACATGTCACTTGAAGAGAAGACAGACGGGCTGTTTCAACCCTTTGCCGAGAAGATGGAGAACCGCGGCCTTGCCCCGATGGTCATTGATACGTTCAGGTATTATTACGCGCTCCTGGTTCGCGGTGAGACGGGGCTGGTCTCACGGGCGGACATTGCCCCTGTGGCGGCGGGTGAGATCGCTGATGCCGAAAAACTCACCGGGTTCAGGGAAGCAGGACGAGCGGCCGGGCACAGAGCGGTCGTCATTAAACTGAACGGCGGGTTGGGCACGAGCATGGGCCTATCCCGGGCCAAGTCGCTCCTTGAGGCCAAGGATGGTCTGAGCTTTCTGGACATTATTGTCAGGCGGGTTCTTATCCACAGACGCGGGCATGGGGTCAGGCTTCCTGTTGTTTTCATGAACAGTTTCAGCACCGAAGCAGACACCCTTGAGGCCCTGAAGCCCTATGGCGAGCTTGCGGTGGAGGGCATCCCCTTGACTTTCTTGCAACACAAATTCCCAAAAGTCTCTCAAGACGGGCTGGCCCCGGTCTCGTGGCCTGCGGATCCCGACCTGGAGTGGAACCCGCCCGGGCACGGCGATATCTACGCGGCGCTGGTGACGTCAGGGATGCTCGAAAAGCTTCTGGACAGGGGCATTCGTTACGCATTTATTTCCAACTCGGACAACCTGGGTGCGGTCATGGATGAGACCATCTTGGGCTATTTTGCGGAGCACGACTTTCCATTCATGATGGAGGTGGCAGATCGAACCGAGGCCGATCGCAAAGGGGGACACCTGGCCCGCCTCAAAGATGGTAGACTCACGCTCAGGGAAACCGCCCAGTGTCCGGAAGAGGAGTTGGACGAATTTCAGGATATCACGGTGTACAAGTATTTCAATACGAACAGCATCTGGGTGAACCTGGAGGCCTTGAAGGCATTGCTTGAGGTGCATCCGAGTGTGATTCGCCTTCCCATGGTCAGAAACCCCAAGACGGTTGATCCGAAGGATGAAACCTCTCCGCCCGTCTATCAACTGGAAACGGCCATGGGATCGGCCATTTCCATTTTTGACGGGGCCACGGCGATTCGGGTGCCGAGAAATCGGTTTGCTCCCGTCAAGACATGCCAGGACCTTCTTGCCCTCTGGTCCGACTGTTACGTGCTGACAGATGACATTTATCTGGTTCAAAACCCCAAGAGACGGTTAGACACCGTGGTGTGTCGGCTCGACAGCCGGTATTACAAGAAAATCGATCAGCTTAGGGCGCGTTTTGCCCATGGCGTGCCCTCTTTGCTGGAGTGTATTTCCCTGGATGTTCAAGGCGACGTTTTTTTTGGCAAGGGGGTGGCGATCAAAGGCAAGGTGGTGATTGCTAATCACACCGATCGTCCGGTTATGCTTCCAGACGGAAGTATCATAGAAAAAGACGTGGTTTTTGACTAGGAGGCTGTCGGAAAACGTCCATCTGCGGCGTTATCCTCATTCTTCGTCACTGCGGCGTACCGATAAGTACGCCTCATTCCTAAGAATCTCGGATGCCTTGCATCTGAACATTTTCCAACAGCCTCCGAAAACGGGGTTCTCCGACAGGCTCCTAGAGCTTGCTTCTTGCTTACACTGGAGAGTCAAGCCGCCTGGGCCTCAGCGAGTTCGCGGTAATATTGTTCGTTGTCTGAAAAAACCAGCCCGTCATCAAAGGTGATTAGCCCTGCATGATAGAGCCTTGCGAGAGAAGCATCGATAGAGGTAAAGTCTTGTGAACCGGCCTGCATCTGTGATCGAATCTGATGGGTTTTTTCCTCTCTGATCAGGTTCCTTATCCTGTAACTATTGATCAGCTTCTCATAGGCAAGCACCCTGCCCCGCCCTGACTTGAGGGGAACCAGCCTCTGTGTGAAGGAAAGCAGCAGGCAATCTGCAATCCTCATCCGGACAAGGTTGTGTTGATGCGGCGGGAACATATTAATCACCGTTTCAATGATGGATGTGGCATTGTTTCCATGAACGGTGCTTAGAACCAGATGACCGGTGTCTGCTGCACGTAAAGCTATTTCAAAGCTTTCCTTGTCTCTCAATTCTCCAACCACAATAACATCCGGCGCCTGTCTGAACACGCGTCTCAGTCCTTCGTGGAAGGATTTCGTGTCCCGATGGACCTCCCTTTGATTGACGTTGCTCCTCTTGTGCTTATGGAGGTATTCAATAGGGTCTTCCAGGGTGACAATGTTGCATTTTCTGTGGGTGTTGATGATGTCAACCATCGCGGAAAGCGTCATGGTCTTGCCATGCCCTGCGGGACCTGCTACCAGGATCAGCCCCTGGGGCTTCAAGGCAAAGTCTTTTATCCACGCCGGCAGATGGAGTTCCTGTAACGAAGGGAGGCGTTCCGGAAAGTGCCGGAGGGCGATAGAGACAGAATGTCGTTGTCTGTAGGCATTCACCCTGAAGCGTCCGATCTCCGGGTATGTGACGCCAAGATCGTAGTCACCGTCTCGTTCAAAGCGTTCCCAGTTCCGATCCGACATGAGGTCCATGGCGTACCGTTCACAATCGACAGGTGTCAGGGCATCCATGGATAGCCGTTTCACCTGATTACTCATCTTGATGGAAGGGGGAACGCCTGCAGTCAGCAGCATGTCGGTGGCACGGGACTTCGCCAGATACCTCAGTAATGAAAGCAACGGGGGGGCTTTTCTTGTCTTTGCCTTGCCCGCCTCCCTGGCAATCGTGTCACCGGCGAGGCCTCCCCTGGTCGCTGACATCAGGCTCCTTGTCGCTGCGTCCATCTGAAAAGAAGGTACAACGACCGGTTGAACCTTTCTTCCCAGTGTGAATTCGATCTCCCTGACGGTCATCATGTCTTGAGGATTCACCATGGCAAGGGTCAGGGAATGCTCGTCAGTGGCAACGGGGAGGATCTTCATGGTCTTGATCTTATCCAGGGGGAGCAGCTTGAGGACCTCTTGATCGATATCGAGGTTGAAGAGATTCGCCGAGGGGACACCGAGCTGTTTGCTGAGAAAGTTCAGCAGGTCGTCGGTTGAGACAAAACCCATGTCAATCAGAATCGAGCCTATCTGCCCACCCAGTTGACCCTGCCTTTTCAGGGCATCTCGGAGCTGGTTTTCATTGATCAAGCCGTATTCCACCAGAAGCGCGCCCAGGCGCTGCCGCTGTGGGACCTTTTTCTCGTTGGCACCGGCTGGCTTGTCCATGTGCTCTCTCCTGCGCCCCCCTCACCCCGTGAAAAGAACTCGTTTGGGTGGATTTGCCCGAGCCGAACGGGGTTCGCTTCCCACGCCGAGGTGACTTTATGCCGAAAACCATTGGGGCATCATATGATCGTAGCAGGGATCATGCCAAGAGACTGGGTCGGAAAAGTAGGTAATGATCGCAATACATTGAGACCTTTGAACAACCTCGCCTCGCTCTTTGATATGAGGTTTTTGACCCATCTGAGGGCTCGCTCACTAAAAATCGCAAGAACTCGGCCTAACGGCCTCAAACAGCATGCGATTTGCCCGCCAGGGCGGGCCATTCGCTTCGCCCGGGTGGGGTACCCCAAAAACCTCATAATTGTCGCTTTTCGAGGTTCTGCAAAGGTCTCACATTATGGGGTTTCCTGAGAGGCCCCCGGACTTCCGGGCATGATTCGTTTCACTTCCAATGGCCGGCTTGTCAAACATTTGACAAAAGTCAGGCGGGGATTCGTCAAGGCTGATGGCTTCGTAAAAAGTCGATTTTACTCACTCCGTGAACATTTTGGGGGCAACGGATCCATCAAGGCTTGCTATGTTTTGTTTCTGATCTTTACAGCCCTGGCGTGGGCAGAGAGTCCCTCGATCTCCGCCAGTCGGATAATGTCGGGCGTATCTCTTTGTAGCGCCGTTTCAGCGTAATACAGAACGCTTGTCTTTTTGAGGAAGTGATTCACAGACAGGGCAGAGGCAAACCGGGCGGTTCCTGCCGTGGGGAGCACGTGGTTAGGGCCTGCTACGTAGTCGCCGACAGGTTCCGGCGTGTGTGGCCCCAGAAAGACCGCGCCCGCATTTTCAATGCCGCCGAGGTATTGGAAGGGCTCTTCGACATGCATCTCCAGGTGTTCAGGGGCGACCTGGTTGGCCAGATCAATGGCCGTATCAAGATCGGGCACCACCATCACAGCCCCATAGGCCTTCAATGACGCCTCGGCAAGGGCCCTGCGGGGAAGGTCTTTGAGTTGGTTCGACACCGCGTGGGACACAGCCCTGGCCAGCCTGTGGGAAGGTGTGAGGAGGATCGCCGAGGCAAGGGCGTCATGTTCGGCTTGAGACAAGAGATCGGCTGCGATATAGGCGGCGTTTGCCCGGTCATCGGCTATGACCAGGACCTCGCTGGGACCTGCAATCATGTCGATCCCCACGGTGCCGGATACGAGATTCTTGGCAAGGGTCACGTAGATGTTGCCGGGTCCAACAATGACGTCTACTCTGGGGACCGTCTCCGTGCCATAGGCGAGGGCGGCAACCCCCCAGGCACTTCCCGCCTTGAAGATCGTGTCTACGCCGACCCTGTGGGCCGCTGCCAGGAGATAGGGGTTGACCTGGCCGGTATTGGTCGGAGGGGTGGTGATGCAAAGATTGTCAACCCCTGCGATCTTGGCGGGGATGCATCCCATGAGCACGGAGGAGACCAGGGGCGTCTTTCCCCCTCTGCCCCCAGGCACGTACACCCCCGCGGCCTTGACCGGCCGAACAAGCTGGCCCAGCACGATGCCCTCGGTGTCGGCCGTAAACCAGGACTGTTCAAGCTGATGTCGGTGGAAGGTCTCGATTCGTGTGGCAGCCTTGTTCAGGCTTCTGACAAACCCTTTGTCTACAAGCCGACGGGCGGACTTTATTTCAGCCTTTGTCACCTTCAGAGAGTCTGCGGTAAGCTTGGGCGCATCGAACCGGTTAATATAGCCGATCAAAGCCTTGTCTTTGTTCTTGCGAACATCCGCCAGGATTTTCTTGACCACTTGCAGGTCCTTGGCCCTGAAGGCAAGGTGTCGGCCGATGACGGCATCCAGCCTTTTTTGGGCCGCCGCTGAGGGAAACTTGAATACTTTCATGTTCATTCCTTTTCGGTTTTATGCCGGCTTATTGAACCGCAAAAGCGAGCGCATTCCCCGTAGCTTGCTGCGGGGTTAGCGAGCGTATCTAAAAAAGGCAGCGTTCCTTACGGTCGAGATCCCCGGCAGCGTGCTACGGGGAGCTTCAAAAAGATCCCCCTTTTGTTTTGACAGCCCGAAAAGCCTTTGCCACTTTGGCGCCCTATGGATTGAACACAGCTCGGAAGTATTCCACGGTGCCGGCAAGGCCTTCCTCAAGGGGCACCTGGGTATTGTAATTTAGGACCTGCTCAGACAGTGTGATATCCGCCCACGAGTGGCGCACGTCGCCCGGCCGGGGATCTGTGTAAAGGGCCTGTGTATGAGAGCCCGTGATACGCCTCAGGATGTCGAGGAGTTGGTTTAAGGTCAGTTGGCCGCCGCACGCGAGGTTCATGGTCTTGCCCGGGGCCTCCGGAGCCTCCGCCGCGAGCAGATTTCCATAGACAACATTGTCCACGTAAGTGAAGTCGCGGGATTGTTCTCCATCGCCGTATACGATGGGCTGTGTTCCTGTGATAAAGGCCTTGATGAACCGGGGAATGACCGCCGCATATTCCGAATTGGGATCCTGATGGGGCCCAAATACATTGAAGTAGCGAAGCGACACGGTTTCAAAGCCGTAAAGCTCATAGAATACGCGCAAATAGTGTTCTGCGGTCATTTTCTGGACGGCATAGGGTGACAGAGGCGCTGGCGTAATCCCTTCTTCCCTTGGGAAACCCGGAGCATTACCGTACACGGCTGATGAAGAGGCAAAGACCAATCGTTTCACACCTGCATCTCGTGCTGCTACCAGAAGGTTCAGGGTACCGTCGATGTTGGCAAGGTTTGACTCAATGGGAAGGGCTACGGACCTTGGGACCGAAGGTATCGCAGCCTGGTGCAATACATAGTCAACGCCTTCGGTGGCCTTGTGGCAAGTGGCAAGATCGGCGATGTCTCCCTCCAGGACTTCCAGAGCGGCCACGAGATCGGGAGACAGGTCAGGAAAGTTAAGGTTTTGGCGATGCCCGGTGGAAAAGTTGTCCAGGACACGCACCGTGTCCCCTCTGACGAGGAGGGCCTGCACCAAATTTGAACCAATGAATCCGCCGCCTCCAGTCACTAGAAAATGTGCCATGATAATCATGCTTCCTTTCTCTGATTCCAGATTTTGGAACTCTCTGTTACCATATTTCCCTTGGCGCTTCAATGAACCTTGGGGTAAGGGTACTAAGTCTTATGAGTGCGCGGCACTGTAGTGTGTGCTGGCTTGACCTGTCAAGGTGTCTGTCAAGCCAATCTGAGGGTTCTTGGGTCTGGCCATGGGCTCCGGGAGCCCTGGTGGAAGGAATGCTTGTGGCATGAAAATCCTGATCATTTATCCGTATCCGCTTTTTGATAGAAGTCAGGAAGAAGATATCAGGGTGGTGCCCATCGGGGTGTATTACGTTGCCGCTGTCTTGAAAGAAAAGGGTTACGACGTTGAGATACTGAATTGGTACAACATCCACAAGAGCCCTCAAAGGATCATTGACACCCTTCGCGCAAAGAAACCCGATATCATCGGCTTTTCTGTCCTGAACGCCAATCGCTGGGGCGGCATAGAGATTGCCCAGATCGCAAAAAAGGTAGACCCCAAGGTGAAAATTGTCTTCGGTGGGGTTGCGGCTACTTTTTTGTGGAAGCATTTTTTGACTCATTTTCCGGTCATCGATTTTGTGGTGATCGGTGAAGGGGAATATGCTTTCTTGAATTTGGTTCAAGTCATTGAGCAAGGCCATGTCCAGCAGCTTCAAAACACACGAGGGATAGCCTTCAGACACGGCAACAGAGTCGTCAGAACAAAGGCTGCCAAACCCATCGACCACCTGGATCAACTGCCCATCCCGGCAACCCATTTTCAATATCAGCACGTAGCGTCTTCTCGAGGGTGCCCTGGAAAATGCACATTTTGTGGGAGCCCTCGGTTTTGGGGACACAAAATAAGATTGCGTTCACCGGAAAACTTCGTGGCAGAGCTAGAATTGCTCTACAACAAAGGGATTCATTTTTTCTATTTTTCAGATGATACCTTTACGGTCAACAAGCAACGGGTTGTTGAGATCTGCAAGGAAATTCTCAATAAAGGGCTCAAGATCGCTTGGGTCGCCATCTCACGGGCCGACTATGTGAACGAGACCATCTTGTTCTGGATGAGGAAGGCTGGCTGCATTCAGATCAGTTACGGGGTGGAGAGTGGTTCTGAGCAGATCAGAAGTCTGTTGAACAAAGGTCTCAAAACAGACGACATCAAGAAAGCCTTTTCCTTGACGCATCGTTACGGCATATTGGCCCGTGCCTATTTCATATATGGCTCTCCTGAGGAAACATGGGATACGATTCAAGCCACCATTGACATGATCCAGGAAATAAAGCCTTTCGTCTGTGTATTCTATATCCTTGAGATTTATCCGGGGACCAAGCTTTACCTGGACTATCAGAAAAAATTCCACGTAACGGATGACATTTGGTTAAACAAGATGGAGGGCATTTGCTACTTTGAATCGGATCCACACTTATCACAGGAACTCATTTTGAATTTTGGCAAACGGCTCAGGCACGAGTTCTATGGCCGCCTGAGCGGTTTTTCGCAAGACGTGGATCTTATTGATGATGAGCAGTTCTATGCCATGCATGCTGATTTTTGCTCGAGGCTGGGACTGACTTTCAGTCAGGGCGATTATGCGAACAACGAGGCCGTCAAAAATAGGCAGCAGGCCGCCGAGCGGCTATTCAACAAAGCCTTGGGCTATGCCCCGAACCATCGCGCTTACCTGGGACTAGGCTTGCTGAAGCAAGAACAAAGGCAATACGAGGAGGCCGTTCAAGTGCTTTCGCAAGGGGTTCAACATTTCCCAGGCAGTGAAGCCTTGAACGTTTGCCTGGGCGTCAGCTATATGAATCTACAACGCCATGACAAGGCCCTGGCGTGTCTCCTCAAATTTCAAGGTTCCAAAGAGGTCAATGGTCACATTGCAAGATGCTACAGGGCATTGGGTGACGTTGGCAAGGAAGGCGAATTTCTGGAGAAGGCTCACTGATTGAGACCTTTGAACCGCAAAAGCGAGCGCATTCCCCGTAGCTTGCTGCGGGGTTAGCGAGCGTATCTGAAAAGGAAAAACTTCCTTACGGTGAAGATTCCCCGTGGCTTGCCGCGGGGAGGCTTCAATAACCTCGGAAAGCGACAATTATTCTGAGTATCTAGACGATGCGCTTGAAGTCCTTTTCGATCTGGTAGAGGCTCTGGTGGATGAGGATCGGACGGCCATGGGGGCAATGGGTCGCATTTTCGAGGCCGTCGAGCTGTTTCAGGAGCGCTTTCATCTGCTCGTCTGAGAGTCTTTCCCTGGCCCTTATAGCCCCGTGGCAGGCCATAATCATGAGGCATTCGTCCACCGCGCGATGGAGCCCGGAGGCAAGGCCGATCTCAGCGACTTTTTCTATGATCTCCATGACCAGCGGCTCAACAGGCTTGCCCGCCAGAATATCCGGGACAGCCCTGACCAAGTAAGTCCTTCCTCCAAAAGGTTCTATCCCTACACCCATGTCACGCAGGTCTTTCAACAGGGTGTCCAAGATACCGGCCTCTCGATGGCTCAGCTCCAGTCTTTCGGGGATGAGCAGGCCCTGGGTCACAGCGGCGGAGTCCTTGTAGCTCGCCTTTAGCGCCTCGAAGACGACCCGTTCATGGGCAGCATGCTGATCCACAAGGACCAACCCCTCTTCTGCTTCGCACACGATGTACGTGTTGTGGAGCTGCCCGATGATCCTGAGGGAAGAAAAAGGCTTGTCCTCCCACAGGCGCGGTGTTGCGTGGAGAGGGGGGTTGTCACGCATGGGCTGGGGGCCGGCTGAGGGCTCTCTGATTTCGCCATAAGACGGCAATATCGTATAACGGCGAGGGCGGTGAAGAGGCTGGAGGGCCGGCCGCTGTCCCCACGCGGGCCGGTCTGAGACCTGAAGCGTTTTTGCCACGCCCTTTGCAATCGTGTCATAGATCTGCCGCGGCGCTTCGAACCGAACCGAGCTCTTGGTGGGATGCACGTTCACGTCCACTTGATCGTGAGGCAATGTCAGAAACAGCACGACCACGGGAAATTTCCCTTTCATGAGGCGTCCGGCATAGCCTTCCATGACGGCGTGATGGAGGACCTTGTCTCGGACGAAGCGATGATTCACATAAACGTGCAGCGCGCGTGATGTTGTTCGCGTGATGTCCGGAGAGGCCACAAACCCGTGGACATGGACGTCACGGCTCCGGGCATCCACTTCATGGAGATGATCTTCCAGGTCGCCTTTGAGGGCCTGGGTGATGCGGTGAAGGGGGCTCGGGGTGGAAGCCCAGTTCGCCATGGCCCTGCCGTTGTGGAAAAACTCAAAATGGATATGGGGCCAGGCGATAGCCGTGCGCGTGACCGTATCGCTGATGTGCCCCATCTCCGTCTGGTCTGTCTTTAGGTATTTGCGCCTGGCAGGCGTGTTGAAAAACAAACGATGGATGGAAATCATCGACCCCTTGGGCGCTCCCACCTCGGCAACCTGCTTGATCGCTCCGCCTCTAACCATGATTCGGGTGCCCGCATCGGCGGACTCCGCTCTCGTGACGATCTCCATGTCTGACACAGAGGCTATGCTGGGCAGGGCTTCTCCCCTGAATCCCAGGGTGGCTATGGAAAAAAGATCGTTCTCGTTATGGATCTTGCTCGTTGCGTGGCGCTCTATGGCCAGGAGGGCGTCATCGCGCTCCATGCCCACCCCGTTATCGGAGACTCGAATGAAGGCCCGTCCGCCCTTTTTGACTTCCACCACCACCCGGGTACTCTGGGCATCAATGGCGTTTTCTATGAGTTCCTTGACTACCGAGGCCGGGCGCTCCACGACCTCGCCCGCGGCGATCTTGTTGGACAAGCCTTCAGGAAGGATTCTTATCCGGGGCACTGTTCAAAAACCATGAATCTTGACGGTTTCGTAAAAAGTCAATTTTACTCACTCCGTGAACCTTTTGGGGCGTCAGCATTTTCAGGTTGCCGTGATAACGGGGCGTTTACTCTTTGTCTTTCTGAGTAAAAAAGCGCATGAGAAACTCTGCATCTTTGGGTGGCAGGTCAAACCTGACGCATGCCTGCTCGATCAAAGAGCGCAAGCTTGCCCCCGGCTTGTTGAGGCGCTCATCTGATATCCACCGGGTCGCCTTTCTGAGGTCTTCGCCTTCGGGTTGAATCGTCATATCGGCCCGCCTTTCTCTTGCCAAAAGCCTTTACCCCAACTAAGGGGTTCACAGCTCCGGCTTTCTCTTGTGGTAATCCGTCGCTTGTTCAAAATTGTAGCCCACCTTCATGAGCTTTTCCTCGTCAAAATGCCTGCCCAGGATCTGAAGCCCAATGGGAAGCCCTTGTCTGCTAAACCCACAGGGGACTGAGAGTCCCGGTATGCCGGCCAGGCTCGGCGGCAGGGTAAAGATGTCCGACAGATACATGGCCAGGGGGTCGTCCAGTTTTTCTCCGAGCTTGAAGGCCGGCGTGGGGGCTACAGGGGCGAGCAGGACATCACAGGTCTGAAAGGCCTGTTTGAAGTCTTCCATAATAAGGGTGCGCACCTGGGATGCCTTGCCATAATAGGCCTCGTAATATCCCGCTGAAAGGGCATAGGTGCCGATGATAATCCGTCTTTGGACTTCCGGCCCGAAGCCCCTTGATCGGGTGTTTCGATACATCGCCATCAAGTCGGCGGATGTGGTATCTCGAAGCCCGTACCTAACGCCGTCGTAGCGAGCCAGATTGGAACTGGCCTCCGCAGGTGCAACCAGATAATAGGTTGCCACAGCGTATGGGGTATGGGGCAGAGAGACGTCCCGGCAGGTTGCCCCCAGCCCCTTAATCACCTCAATGGCATGGTCCAGCGCCTGCGACACCTCCCCATCCACACCTTCAACATAATACTCCTTGGGTATGCCGGCCACAAGCCCGTCGAGCCCGGATTCCAGCGCTCTTGTATAGTCGGGCACCGGGCGCGGAACCGATGTGGAGTCCATGGCGTCATAGCCGGCGATCTCATTCATCAGGAGGGCACAGTCCGTCACGTCCTTGGTGATGGGGCCGATCTGATCCAGGGAGGAGGCAAATGCTATGAGGCCGAAACGGGACACACGACCGTATGTGGGTTTCAGGCCAACCACGCCGCAATGGGAGGCAGGCTGGCGTATGGAGCCCCCGGTATCGCTGCCAATGGCCGCCATGCACTCATCGGCCGCCACGGCGGCCGCAGAACCGCCGCTGGAGCCCCCGGGGATGCGTGTCAAATCCCATGGGTTATGGGTCGACGCAAAGGCAGAGTGCTCGGTGGAGGAACCCATGCCGAATTCATCGAGGTTGGTCTTTCCCACCACGACCGCGTGGGCGCTCCTGAGTTTCTTTACGACCGTGCTGTCATAGGGCGGAATGAAATTTGCCAGTATCTTGGATCCGCACGTCGTCCTCATCCCTTCGGTACAAAGGATATCCTTGATCGCCAGGGGAATTCCGGTCAGGGGACCCGACTCACCCCGTCCAATCAACGCGTCTGCCGCTTCGGCCTCGGCCGTGGCGCGATCCCTGGCCAAGGTGAGATAAGCGGAGACCCTTTCCTCCACCTCCTCAATCCGCTCAAAGACCGCTCCCGTCAACTCCACGGCGCTGATCTCCTTTTTTTTCAGCAACGCGTGGGCTTCATGTATGGTTAATGCATAAAGGTCCATCCAACAACCTTCCTTGTGAGACCTTTGAAAAACTCCTTCTCACTTATTTGTATGAGCTTTTTGACCCATCTAAGGGCTTGCTCGCTAAACCCTAAAAACTCGGCCTAACGGCCTCAAACAGTTTAGGATTTGCCCACTAACGTGGGCCGTTCGCTTCGCCGAGATGGGTGCCCCAAAAAGCTCATAATAGTCGTTCAAATGAGTTGTTCAAAGGTCTCCTTGTACGATAGAAGTCCGTAGTGTCTGGCGACTTGCCGATGAGGTTATCCGATCACCTTGGGCACGATAAAGCTTCCATCCTCCGACTCGGGTGCATTGGCCAGCGCCCGCGTCACGGGGATGGAGGGTTTGACTTCATCATCCCGAAAGGCATTGTTGATGAAAATAGCATGAGAGGTGGGAGGCACCCCCGTTGTATCCAGACGATTCAGGGTATCCATATACGTCAAAATATCCCCGAGCTGCTGGGCATAAAGCTCAACGGCCGCATCATCCAGATGCAGGCGCGCGAGTTTTGCCACATGGACAATCTCTTCTCTGGTAATCTTAACCATGCTGTAGGCTCCTCATCCAGCGTTCTGTCATTCTCGCATGATAAGCGGTTCAAGCTTTTCGTGCCTGAGCCCCGCAACCGTCGGCCTGGCCGCAAAGCGATCCTTGAAATGGCCCACCCGGACCCGGTGATAGGTGCCTTTTCCGGGCACCTCAGTGGTGACTTGATAGGCACTGTAGCCTTTGCTTTTAAGAGAGGCAACCATCTCCTCCGCCTTGGCTGAATCCTTTAAGGAAGCCACCTGCAGGGTGAAAGGCCCTGCGCCGGGGCCTTCCTGGTTGGATGAAGGCCGTGGTTTGTCGACCGTTTTTGGCAGCAGGGTTGACTCCGTGTGGGAGGTCTGGTGCTCTGCCAGTGGCTTTGCAGGTCTCTCCTGAGCCTTGGGCAAAGATCTTAACCGGGCCTCTTCCTTCTTGTCGGTGAGGGCATCATAGAAACCAAGCTCGTTTTTCTTAGAGGCGGTCTCCACATCGAGTCCTTGTTCTTCCCTTTTCAGGGCTTGTGCCTTGAGGTCCATCAGTTCTTTCGTAAGCTTTTCAACATCAAAGCGAACCGGGGACAGCCCACGCCCCACGACAACGCCCAACGTAAACATCCACACCATGACCAGGAAGCCCACTCCCAGCCAAAGACATAACTCTTTTCGGGTGAGTTCAAACCCGAATCGGCCGTGTTTTGCCGAACCTTTCTTCTTCTTAGTTGGTGAGGTCTTTTGGCTCATACTGAGGTGTGAGTCTTTACTCCAACGCTGCAAAAATTGTTATTGTAAGCTTTTTTATCGGTTACCATGTTGTTTATGCAACGTTGATGGACTCGTAAAAAGTCTTTTGTGAGCGAAATTGAGCATTTTGGGGAGAAAGCACTTGAGGTGTTCAGCGTTAAGAAATGCTAACTGTTTGAGGGCGTTAGCCCGAGTTTAGCGCAGAGCTTCACTGCGTGTTAGTATTTTAGCTGAGCACCTCAAATGCGCCCAAAATGTTCACGGAGCGAGCAAAATCGACTTTTTACGAGTCCATCAACGCTGGGGTTTACATGATCTCCGGTGCCGACACGCCCATCAGCGCCAGCCCGTTGCTTATGATCATCCGAATAGCGGACACAAGGAAAAGCCTTGCCGCCGACAGGTCGGCGTCTTCGCTGACGACCTGGTGATGGCTGCGGTCGTGGTAATAAGCGTGAAAGGCCCCTGCCAGTTCCTTCAAATAAAAGGGGATCCGATGAGGCTCCATCAATCGAGCACTTTGAGCTACAACTTCCGGATAGCGCGCCATGAGCTTGATCAGCTGAAGCTCCTCCGGCAGATTGATGAGTTCGGAGAAGCCTTCGTGCCAACCCCTGTTCTTGTAACCCCGTTCCTCTGCTTTCTTGAGGATGTTGGAGATCCTTGCATGGACGTATTGGACATAATATACGGGATTTTCATTGGATTGCTTCTTGGCTAATTCAAGATCAAAGTCGAGCGGGCTGTCGTAATGGCGCAGCAAAAACAAGAAACGCGCGGCATCGCGCCCCACTTCGTCGATGACATCCCTCAGAGTAACGAATTCGCCGGCCCTTGTAGACATGGCCACGGGTTTGCCGCCTCGAAGCAGATTGACCAGTTGCACGAGGATAAACTCACACGTCTGCCCGTCATGGCCCAGGGCCTGAATCGAAGCTGAAATCCTGGGGACATAACCGTGATGATCTGCTCCCCAGATGTCGATGATCCGGTCGAATCCCCGCTCAAGCTTGTCTTTGTGGTAGGCAATGTCTGAAGCAAAGTAGGTGGTCAGCCCATTGCCCCGAACCACAACCCGGTCCTTTTCATCACCAAACTTGTTCGTCCGAAACCACACGGCCCCTTCGTGGTCGTAGACAAGGTCCCGGTGTCTAAGGTCTTCAATGGCGGCCTCCACGGTTCCCGAGTCATACAGGGTCTGTTCGCTGAACCACCGGTCAAAGGATACACCAAATACCTCGAGGTCCTGCCTGATTCCCGCGAGGATCTCGTCGGCTGCGAAGGTGGCACAAAGCCTTGTCGCTTCCTCTTCCGGCATCTCGAGCAGACCCTGACCCTCACGATCAACCAGCATCCGGGCGAGGTCCTTGATATAGTCTCCCTGGTAACCATCCGTTGGGAGTGCTACGGGATTTCCCAACAGCTGGCGATATCGAAAAAACACGGACCGGCCCAGGGTCAATATCTGACGACCGGAGTCATTGACGTAGTATTCTTTTTCCACTGCATAGCCCGCCGCCTTCAGTACGGCCGCCAGCGTGTCGCCCACGGCGGCGCAACGCCCGTGGCCCACGTGAAGGGGGCCGGTGGGATTGGCACTCACGAATTCGATCTGGACACGTTTGCCTTGCCCCATTGCGCAGCTGCCATAGGCGTTGTTCTGGTCATGGACCGTTTGCAGGACCTCGTACCACTGATCCGGGGCGATGAAGAAGTTGATGAACCCGGGTGCCGCCACCTCTGTCTTTGAAAGCAGATGGTCGGCGTCGCCCATATGATCGATGATGATCCCTGCTATGTCTTCCGGCCGCCTCTTCTGACTTGAAGCCATGGCCATCGCAATATTGGTGCTATAGTCGCCGTGGGCCGGCGTCTTTGGCGTCTCAAGGCCGATCGACGGCAGGACCTCGACGGGCCGAAGCTGCCCGGAAGCCACGGCGGATTCCAAGGCGTGCCGAACCATGAGGCCGAGTTTGTCCTTCATGGGGTGCGTATTAGTCAGTTTTATGATCCAAGTCAAGGATCAAAGGGGTCTCTCACCCCCCGCGTGTTGGGTGCAGCGGCTGCCCCAGGCCTTGTCTTGGCCCGGGTGTCAAGGGTGGTGTATAGGCATTCGGAGGCCCTCCTGTCGTGTTCTATGGACCCACGGCATGAAGGAGACCAGGGGGCATGTTTGCCCATTGACAGGATTGACGATTGTGTGCTCTACAACCTCCATTGAGTGCCTTTGGTCGATTGATCTGTTTTTCGGCGGCGCACGCGCACGGCTGTTTCCTGACCAAAAAGCAAGGGGGTGTCATGACTGAAATCGTTGATGTGACGGCAAGGGAGATTCTTGATTCACGGGGCAACCCCACCGTGGAAGTCGATGTCATGGTTGCGAGCGGATTTGTGGGACGGGCCGCCGTCCCCTCCGGGGCCTCTACAGGAAAACGCGAGGCCCTGGAACTCAGAGACACGCGGCGCAAGCGTTACGGCGGAAAGGGCGTTCTGACAGCGGTGTCCAACGTGATCAAGACCATCAAGCCGGCCGTCTTGGATATGGACGCTGCCGACCAGCAAGGACTTGACCGCAGACTCATAGAACTTGACGGTACACCGAACAAGTCCAGGCTCGGGGCCAACGCCATGCTGGGGGTGTCTCTCGGTGCAGCCAGGGCCGCAGCAGGCGCCTTGGGGTTGCCGCTTTATCGATATATAGGGGGCATTAACGGCAGACTCCTTCCCGTGCCCATGATGAACATCATCAATGGCGGTGCCCATGCCGCCAACAATCTGGACATTCAGGAATTCATGATTGTTCCCATTGGCGCCAAGACCTTTGCGGAAGCGATCAGAATGGGGGCGGAGACCTTTCACCGATTGAAGGCGGTCTTAAAGGATGCGGGCCACGACGTGGCAGTCGGTGACGAAGGCGGCTTCGCACCCAACCTGGATTCCAATGAGGACGCCATCCGCTTCATCATGTCCGCCATTGAAGCGGCCGGTTATCAGCCGGGCCCGGACATCGCCCTGGCCATTGATGCGGCAGCCAATGAATTCTACCATAACAGAAAATACGTGCTGAGGGGTGAGGGAAAGAAGGGGATGAGTGCCGAAGCCTTGATTGATTACTATGAGAAGCTCATCAAGACTTACCCGATCCTGTCCGTTGAAGATGGTTTGGCTGAACAGGATTGGCCGGGATGGGAGCTCATGACGCAGCGCCTGGAGTCCAAGGTGCAGGTTGTGGGTGATGATATCTTCGTGACGAACCCCAAGATATTTCAAAAGGGGATAGATCGCGGCATCGCCAATGCGATCCTGATCAAACTAAACCAGATCGGCACCTTGACCGAAACCTTGCAAACGGTTGAAACGGCCAAAGAAGCCGGTTATGAGACCGTCATCTCGCACCGTTCTGGTGAGACGGAAGACACATTCATCGCTGACCTGGCGGTGGCTGTTAATGCCGGGCAGATCAAGACCGGGTCCGCCTCCAGAACCGACCGTGTTTCCAAGTATAACCAGCTATTGAGGATTGAAGAGGAATTGGCACAAAGCGCCCGTTTTTCACAGACCTTTGCATAGGTTGCGTTCGGCCATATCAAAGAGCGAGGCGAGGTTATTGAAGGCTCCCCGCGGCAAGCCACGGGGAATCTTCACCGTAAGGAAGTTTTTCATTTTCAGATTCGCTCGCTAACCCCGCCGCAAGCAGCGGGGAATGCGCTCGCTTTCGCGGTTCAAAGGTCTCTCGGGATGCCGCCCAAGCCGAAGCCCTGTTGCGTCGGTGCGTCAGGCAAAGTATACGGCCGCAACTTTGCCCCACAACCCCTGTACGCCGAGGATCAGCTCCGCCACTTCTCTGACCGCGCCCCTGCCACCAGGGGCAAGGGTGACGTAATGGGCCGCGTCAAAGAGGTGCTCTGAGGCGTCGGCAACGGCGACGGCAAAGCCCACCCGGTTCATGACCGGCAGGTCCACCACATCGTCACCCACAAAGGCCGCCTGCTCCGGCTGGAGCCTGTTTGCAGAAAGCAGTTTCTGGAGGCTCGGCACCTTGTCCTTCACCCCCTGGAAGACTTCCTTGATGCCCAGATCAGAGGCCCTCTTGTCCACCAAGGGACGGTTTCTGCCGGAGATAATGGCCGTCTCTATGCCGGCTTGCCGCAACATCTTTATCCCGTGGCCGTCCCGCACATCAAAGGCCTTGGACTCCGTGCCGTCATCGTGATAAAAAAGCCGGCCATCGGTGAGCACCCCATCTACATCCACGACAAGGAGCTTCACCCGTTCTACCCGCGCCCGGCTCTCCGCGCTCAGCCGCTTTATCACCGAAGGCGTCTTGGCAGGTTCCATGGTGCCGGGCTTTTTCAAAAATCCCACATTGTTTGTCATCAGTGTTGCGCCTTTGCTTGCCCGTCCTCCGGGCCGAGGAGAAGAGATCCGACAAGGGGGATAGAAGTGGCAGGGCAGGTCTGTTCAAGGCCCCGTGAGCCGGAAGGGCGGATTAGGAAAGGGGCGAGGTCTCATTGCAAAGAGACATGCTTCACCGCACCACGGCCCGGTTCGTCAATGGTGTCAGTCAACCTCGTTTCCGACCCTGTTTTTTCCTCCAGGGGTCTTATTTTCCACCGCAGGCCCGACCAACTCGGTTCATATTCCGGCACAATTTCCTGGAGCTTCACCCTGATTTTCCCACTATCCTGATCGCGGGCCAGTGCGATCAGTTCGTCGATCTTGCCATTCAGCAATTGCGGGTCACATGTTGTGCCTTCAAGCACCATAATCTTTTCATGGGTCGTGGGAAGAACGCCTTCTCCGTCGGTGATCAGCTCCTCATAGAGTTTTTCCCCTGGCCTGAGGCCGATATACTTGATCTTGATGTCTACAGTCGGCTCAAGCCCGGAAAGGCTGATGAGGTCTCGGGCCATATCATCAATCTTGACCGGCTTGCCCATGTCCAGGAGGAAGATCTCGCGGCCCTCACCCATGGCCCCCGCCTGAAGGATGAGTTGGCAGGCCTCTGGAATGGTCATGAAATAGCGAGTGACCTCGGGGTGCGTGACGGTCACCGGCCCACCTTGTTCGATCTGCCTTCGAAACAGAGGGACCACGCTGCCGGCACTGCCCACCACATTGCCAAATCGCACGGTGATGAAACGGCTATCCGATGGCCCGTGGCCATTCTCGCCCTGTACGAGCATTTCCGCCACCCGCTTGGTGGCGCCCATGACATTGACGGGACGCACCGCCTTGTCGGTTGAGACGAACACAAAACGTTCCACCGCAAACCTTCTGGCGATATCGATCAAGTTTCTTGTGCCGAAAATATTGTTCTTTACCGCCTTCCAGGGATAAAGCTCCAGCATGGGCACGTGCTTATAGGCCGCGGCATGGAACACGACGTGAGGCCGAGAGGCCTCAAAGGCCTTTTCAAGCTGGTGTCTGTCTCGAATATCCGCAAGTTCAGGTAGAATCTTCACGTGGTGAAACCTGTGCTTGAGCTCCAGCTCAAGTTCGTACAGAGGGCTCTCCGCCCTTTCATACAATACGAGACTCTCGGGCCGAAACCGGCAGACCTGCCGACACAGCTCCCAGCCGATGGAGCCGGCCGCGCCCGTGACCAGGACCCGCTTGCACCGGATAGTGGCGCCAATGCGCTCCTGGTCGAGTTTGATCACGTCACGACCCAGGAGGTCCCGATAAGCGACTTCTCGAATGCCGTTTACCGTTACCTTGCCGTTGATGAGTTCGCCGAGGCCGGGCATGGTCTTAAAGCTTATCCCGCTCTTCTTGCAGTGGTCGACTATCCTGCGCATCTGCTCGGCGTTGGCCGATGGGATGGCGATCAGTGCCTCATCGGCCCGAACGTGCCGCGCAAGCGCCTCAACATCGCTGACAGGACCCAGCACCGCGACACCATGGATCTTCATCCGTGCCTTGGCCCTGTCATCATCAAGGAATCCCACCACATGGTATTTGAGTCGAGGATTGTCATGAATCTCTCTATAGATTTTCTCTCCGCAGTCACCGGCGCCGATAATGAGCAGGTTCCTGGAATCAGGAGGTTTTGTTCTCCCGGACCGGAAAAGCATTGTGGCGGCACCTCGGAAGGGTTGGTCGCCACCGGTGATATCATAGTAGACCCGGACGCTCAGCCGAAGCGCAGAGATAAACAAAATGGTGAAGCACCCATCCATAAGGAAAACGGAGCGGGGAAACCCTTTGAATCCGGTCATAAAGAGAACAAGGCTGATAATGACGAGAGAACTGAGGCAGGCGGCCTTGATAATATTTAACACGTCGCCGATGCTGGTGTAACGCCACATGCCGCCGTAAAGATCAAAGACGTAAAAGGCCGCGAGCTTGATCGTCAGGATCAGAGGCAGCATCCGTATGAACAAGACGCGATTTTGCGCCGGGATCGCAAAGTCGAAGCGCAGTAGGTGGGCTGCATACCAGGCTGCGACCAGCAGCAGGGCATCGGCACCGAGAATGACCAACAAATTCCTGTGCAACAATCGGGGCTTCAAGGCTTACCTTTCAGATTGCGGCAACGCTTTAGTCGGCAATGGATGGATAGTCAACCCTAACGTTGCAAAAGTCGATGATGCTGCAGATCCAAGGCGTTGAGGGTGAAGCTGTAGTCATTTACCGCAAACTCTCAACAACGCAGGAGATGCGGTGTCATCGACTTTCCCCAAGGGTAAACAACATGGCTGTTTCCCCGGGTTTTCTTGATATCTCACGCAGTGAACTCGACAATATCGCCCAAAAGACCGCAAACATGGGCGCTATTGCTTTTGAGGACTTTTAGCCATGTTGTTTATGCAACATTGGGGTCAACCCCGTCCCGGTTGGTCGGTCATGGGATCCAGCATTCACCCCCCTTACACCGTCCATTCAGGCATGTCAAATGGTTTGACGATATTGTCTGTTTCTCTTTAAATTTAGACTAGTTGGCCTTTATGCGGAGCAGGGGGTGTGTTCAAAGCAATGAGGTTGATCCACAGGAGGGTACATCTGACCCAAGAGAGCCTTGGGCAAGAATAGATTATGGTAAAACCAGCCTTTGAACCGCGAAACCGAGCGCGTTCCCCGCTGCTTGCGGCGGGGTTGGCGAGCGAATCTGAAAATGAAAAACTTCCTTACGGTGAAGATTCCCCGTGGCTTCCGCGGGGAGGCTTCAATCCAAAAAGAGACTGAGATTTTGTGCACGTTCAACACGAACGTCCCCCTCCTAGGTTCGCAGGTTAAGGTTGTATGGCATACCATTCATTCTGCCGGGCCTTATTTTTTATCAACTCTTCATGGAGCGTGAGATCGACAGAAAAAGCGCCCTTTTGGCGCTTCACCAATTGGAGGAATTCATAAGCGAAGAGGAATTTAGCACCGTCCGTCTTTTAATGGAGAAAAAAAATGAAAGTACGATCAATGAGGATCCCTGAAGACATTGCAAGAGCGATAGATCATGTGGCACGGGCGGAAAAGATAGAAAAGGCCCAATCATTGAGAAAGCTCGCGAGGCTCGGCTTTTTGAGGTACCCACCCGGGCGAAGCGAATGGCCCGCCCTAGCAGGCAAATCGCAAGCTGTTTGAGGCCGTTAGGCCGAGTTCTTGCGATTAGTGAGCGAGCCCTCAGATGGGTCAAAAACCTCATATCAAAGAGCGAGGCGAGGTTATTCAAAGGTCTCATTCAAATTTAAGCCTTGACAATATAGCCTATAAAGCTATAATATTTTAATGTATATATTGAAATATAGACGAAAAGCCAGAAATTATCTGGCACGTCTTCCGCTAAAAATCAAAACCACGATTGTTGAAAATTTGCATGTGCTTTGTTCAAATCCAGACGCACCTTCACTTGATATTGACACGCTTAAAGGAAAAGAGGGATTTCGCATGCGAATAGGCCAGTACCGTATTATTTTTACTCGCGATGATTATAACCTTGTAATAGAAGTTGTGAGAATACGCCCGCGAGGCGACATTTATAAGAGGTAACCATGGAATATCAAACGATTAAAGAAAACGGAAAAGTAAAATTTGTGGTACTACCACTCAGATCATTTAATGCTCTCCTTGAGCGCTTGGAGGATGAATCGGATTTGCGCGACATTCGAGAGGCCAAAGACGAGCCCCTGTATGATCAGAAAGAGGCGGAAAACTATATCTTTATGAATCCTGTCAAACGGGAACGAATCGAAAGAGGATGGACCCAGAAAGAACTTGCTGACAAAATCGGAGTAAAGCAGGCTAGCGTTGCAAAATGGGAGCGGGAAGGTGCTGTTTATCGCAAGAAAACAAGAGAAAAACTGGCGAGCATCTTCAGCATAAGTGAAGACAGTTTTCTATAAGCCACTACTACACTGGGGCGGTGTTGAATTCACAGGGGTGAAGACTTCGTTACGTCACAGTGGCCTCGATCTCTGACCGGCCTGCTCCCCGCAAGCCCCTTCCGGAAGGGCGGGGTCAAGGGGAGCTATACAAAAACGGCAATCTTCCTTACCGGGAAGCCCCGCCCGGGAGGGCGGGGAGGCTTCACTCCCCAAATTCCTCGATTCAAATATCACCCAAATCGCCTCGAACAAAAATGAGTAGAAGTAGAATGAGACGCTGTGTTAAAATGGAGTTTGAGAATTTGTGCACGCTCAGCACGAACGTCCCCTGAAATGCCTGAGGAGCGTTTTTGGGCACCCATCTGGGTGAAGCGAAAGTGCCAACGTCAGCGGGTAAATCCTACAACGAGAAGTTGATTCTAAGTGGTGACTCAGATTTTGTGCACGTTCAACACGAACGTCCCCTATTTTTTTGACGCCGGTATAGACGCCGAGGATGGCATTCTCGCCCAATTTTTTCCGACCCACAATTTTCAAAAGCTTTTTCCAATCCCTATCAAAAGACCATGATTGTTTATGCCTTGATCATCAGAAAAAACCCCGGAAGTATGTGCTAATCTATACGCCAGCTTCAAGAAGTAGCTCTCATCTATTTGGATCTTAGCCCCAGCCCCATATTGGATCATTCCAGGAAGTCGATTTCTGTCAAAATAGTCGGGGCTCGGCGTGTCACTCCAATAACTAAGGCCAACGCCCATATCCACGTATGCGGCCCATCGGTCAAATTTCAAGAAGTCATAAGCCCCCATTACCGCCAAGCCAAGCGTGAAAGTATCGACTGTCTGGTCACCTGTCTTGGCTTCAAAGTGAT